>Ga0172382_10002298_pt1 | contig 32400 bp, 29 predicted proteins | sample Leawel138RmetaG_FD_122245 | JGI IMG/M metagenome (GOLD analysis project Ga0172382, IMG submission 122245) | Leachate microbial communities from a municipal landfill in Southern Ontario, Canada - Leachate well 138R metaG | ecosystem: Engineered > Solid waste > Landfill > Unclassified | place...
CGCGAAGCGCTTAGCGGGACTGCTCCAGATAGCGGAAGAAGTCGCTCTTGGGATCCAGCACCAGCACGTCTTCCTTGCTGGAGAAGCTTTCGCGGTAGGCTTGCAGACTGCGATAGAAGGAATAGAACTCCTTGTCCTGGCCATAGGCGGCCGCGTAGATCGACGCTGCTCGCGCATCGCCGTCACCACGCAGCTCTTCCGCCTCGCGGAATGCTTCGGCAAGCAAGACGCGGCGCTGGCGATCGGCGTCGGCGCGAATACCTTCGGCCAGCTCCTTGCCCTTCGCACGGTGCTCGCGAGCCTCGCGCTCACGCTCGGAACTCATGCGCTCGAACACGCTGCGGTTCACCTCGCGCGGCAGATCGATACCTTTGACCCGCACGTCCACTACTTCGATGCCCAGCTCCTTCTGCACGGCGCGATTGAGGCTGTTGGTTACCTGCCCCATCAACTCGTCGCGCTGACCGGACACCGCCTCGTGCAAGGTGCGCTTACCGAACTGGTCACGCAGTGCCGCTTCCAGGCGACGCGCCAGTCGCTCATCGGCGATCTGTTTCATGCCGGAGGTTGCGGTATAAAACAGCTCCGCATCGGCAACCCGCCACTTGGCGTAGGCGTCGACCATCAGCGCTTTCTTCTCCAGGGTCAGGAAGCGTGAAGTCGTCGAATCCAGCGTCATCAGGCGCGCGTCGAACTTGCGCACACTGTTCACGTACGGGATCTTCATGTGCAGGCCGGGCTTCACGTCGGGCTCGACGATACGACCGAAACGCAGCAGTACTGCTCGCTCGGTCTGCGAGACGATATAGAAGCTGTTCCACAGCACCAGCGCCAGCATCACACCCACGATCAGCGCCGTAAGGGATTTATTGCTCATCAGCGACTCTCCCTCGTACGAACTTCACGCGGATCCAATTCCGGCGGTAGCCGCGTCGACTGGCTGGCCGCGCCTGATGCCGTTCCGGCCGACGCGGCGTTGCTGCTGGCGGCGCCACGGCCGTTGATCATCTTGTCCAGCGGCAGATAGAGCAGATTGTTCTGCCCGCTCTCGCCGGTCACCATGACCTTGCTGGTATTACTCATAACTTCCTGCATGGTTTCCAGATACAGGCGCTCGCGCGTCACCTCCGGCGCCTTGCTGTACTCAGTCAGCAGTTTGGTGAAGCGGTCGGCCTCACCCTCAGCACGGGAAATCACCGCATCACGATAACCGCTGGCCTCTTCCAGCATGCGCTGGGCCTGGCCGCGCGCTTCGGGAATAACGCCGTTGGCATAGGATTCGGCCTGGTTCTTCTCGCGCTGCTCGTCTTCACGAGCGCGAATCACGTCGTCGAAGGCCTCTTGGACTTCCCGCGGTGCAGCCGCACTCTGCAAGTTCACCTGCGTCACGGTGATACCGGTGCCGTAGTTGTCGAGGAAGCGCTGCAGACGCTCCTTCACCTCACCAGCCATCACCTCGCGGCCCTCGGTCAGCACCTGATCCATCGCCGTCGAACCGACCACATGGCGCACCGCACTGTCGGTGGCGTGCTGCAGGCTTATCTCCGGCTGATCGACGTTGAGCACGAACGACTGCAGGTCACTGATCTTGTACTGAACGGTCAACGGCACCTCGATGATGTTTTCATCCTCGGTGAGCATCTGCCCCTGTTTGCTGTAGGAGCGCTCGCGCGTGACGTTTTCCTGGAATTTGCGGTCGATCGGCGGGAAGTAGAGATTCAGACCCGGCCCGACGGTTTCATGGTACTTGCCGAAGCGCAGCACCACCGCCTGCTCCTGCTCGTCGACGATATAGATGGCATTGAACAGCCATACTGCCAGCAGGACCACGAGCGAAACCCAGACCAGGCCGAAGCCACCGCGACGACTGCCACCGCTGCTTCCACCACCACCGCCGCGCTTCTTGCCACCGAACATGCCGTTGAGGCTGTCCTGCAGCTTGCGGAAGGCCTCGTCGAGATCGGGCGGCCCCTTCTGATCGCCGCCGCGACGACCACCGCCACCGCCGCCCCAGGGATCCTGGTTGTTCGAGTTGCCACCCGGCTCATTCCAAGCCATAGCGCTCTCCATTCAGATAAAGCTAAAGACGCGCCCCGTGGCGCACCCACCAATGCTACCGAAAGCCTGTAACAAGCGGCCAGATCGCCGCCCGGGCTTTATTGCAAAGTGTGTTGCTCCAGAAACTCGGCCGGCTGCTGCCCTTCGCGACTGAGCAGCCGATGCAGCTCCACCCGCGGCAGGCGCACCTCAAGGAGACTACCGCCCTCCTCGTCGTGGCTCTCGCGCTGCACGGCGCCAAGCTCGAACAGCTGAGCACGCATGCGGCCGAGGCGCTGCGGCAGTCGGAGCGTGCCAACGAACAGATCGTTGCCGAGCAGTTCGGCGATTGCCTGGCGCAGCAGGTCCAACCCCAGCCCGTCACGCGCCGACACCCAGACGCGCTCTGGCTTGCCATCGGCATCGCGCTGAATCTGCGGTTCGATGCCTTCCATGAGATCGACCTTGTTGTAGACCTCCAGGACGGGCAGCTCGTCCGCACCAATCTCCGCCAACACGGCCAAGACCTGTTCGATCTGCTGATCGCGCTCGGGCTCATGGGCGTCGATCACGTGCAGCAGCAGATCGGCATTGCTGGATTCCTCCAGCGTCGCGCGAAACGACTCGACCAGCTTGTGCGGCAGGTGACGAATGAAACCCACCGTATCCGCCAGGACCACCGGCCCGATATCCGGCAGCTCCAGGCGCCGCAACGTCGGGTCCAGCGTGGCGAACAATTGGTTGGCCGCGTAGACGTCGGCTTCCGTGAGCGTGTTGAACAATGTGGACTTGCCGGCGTTGGTGTAACCGACCAGCGAGACTGAAGGGATGTCGGCACGCTTGCGCCCGCGACGCGCCTGCTCGCGCTGCCCGCGGACCTTTTCAAGGCGCTGCTTGATCTGACGAATGCGCACCCGCAGCAGACGCCGGTCGGTTTCGAGCTGGGTCTCGCCGGGACCGCGCAGACCGATACCGCCTTTCTGCCGTTCAAGGTGGGTCCAGCCGCGCACCAGGCGCGTGCTCATGTGCTCGAGCTGCGCCAGTTCGACCTGCAGCTTGCCTTCGTGGGTACGCGCACGCTGGGCGAAGATATCGAGAATCAGACCGGTGCGATCAAGCACCCGGCACTCCAGGACGCGCTCGAGGTTGCGCTCCTGACTGGGAGTCAGCGTGTGATTGAAGATCACCAGTTCAACCTCGCCCTCATGGACGAGATCGCGCAGCTCTTCGACCTTGCCGGTGCCGATCAGAAACTTCGCCGACGGCTGATGTCGGTTCACCGTGACGAATCCGACCTGCTCGGCACCAGCCGAGCGGGCCAGCTCCTGAAACTCCTGAGGGTCCTCGCGCGCCGCGGGGTCCTGGCCTTCCAGATGAACCAGAATGGCCCGTTCCCCGCCACCGGGACGTTCGAAGAACAAAGACGCCTACCTTAGTCGTTGCCCGACTCGGATTGCTCGGCGTCGCCTGCGGTCGGCAGGCGAACCGGACGACCCGGCACGACCGTCGAGATCGCATGCTTGTAGACCATCTGACTAACAGTGTTCTTGAGAAGAATGACGAACTGGTCGAAGGATTCGATCTGGCCCTGCAGCTTGATGCCGTTGACCAGATAGATGGAAACCGGAACGCGTTCCTTACGCAGTGTGTTGAGGTAAGGGTCTTGTAGCGAATGCCCTTTTGACATGTGCCGCACTCCTTAGAGGATCTTTATTCAAAAATTTCTGGGTAAACCGACGATCCACTTGTCTGAGAATAGACGGTCAATTTGCAGTGTCAGCTCAATATGGAGAGCGATTGCAGGTATTTCAATGCTCGCGGCAGATTGTCGCGGGACAGACTGTCCAACCAGTCAACTTCCCCCCAGCCACGCAGCCAGGTGAACTGTCGTTTGGCCAGCTGCCGGGTTGCAATGATGCCGCGCTGAATCATCTCTTCCCTGGACAGGTTTCCATCCAGGTAGTCCCACACCTGCCGATAGCCCACCGCCCGGATCGACGGCATCCCGGAGTGCAAGCCGCCACGACAACGCAGGGCTTCGACCTCTTCGATAAAGCCCTGTTCAACCATGTGAAGAAAGCGTTGTTCGATGCGCTGATGCAGAACCGACCGCTGTGCCGGAGCGATGGACAAGTGCGCGACAGTATAAGGCAAGACGCCTGAGCCAGGCGCGCCCGCGGCAGCTTTTTGCGACCATTGTCGGGCGCGATGTTCGCTCATGGTCAATCCGCTGACGCGATAGACCTCCAGCGCACGCACCAGCCGTTGCGGATCGTTGGGATGGATGCGCGCGGCCGACTGCGGATCGATTTCGGCAAGCATGCGATGCAGCGCGGGCAATCCCTCCTGCGCCGCCAGCGCCTCCAATTCGGCGCGCACCTGCGCATCGGCCGACGGCATGTCGGCAAGGCCATCGCGCAGCGCCTTGAAATAAAGCATGGTGCCGCCGACCAGCAGCGGAATGCGGTCCGCCGCCGTGATTTCCGCCATCGCCGCCAACGCGTCGGCGCTGAATTCCGCCGCCGAATAGCTCTGCGCGGGGTCGAGAATATCCACCAGACGATGCGGATAAGCGGCCAGCACCTCACGGGAAGGCTTGGCGGTACCGATATCCATGCCGCGATAGACCAGCGCCGAGTCGACACTGATCAGCTCGCAGGGCAGCACGCGCGCCAGCTCCAGTGCAAGATCGGTCTTGCCGGAGGCGGTGGGACCCATCAGAAAGATGGCGGGAGGCAGGCGGGACATCGGTGGGCTCGCGGCGAGGGGCGGCATAGTTTCAAGCTGCCAGCCAGAAGCTGCAAGCTGCGCGATCGGTTCGCCGTCGCCGCGTGCGCCTTGGGCTAGCGCCCGCGCAGGAACAGCCGGTCCAGCTCGTCCATGCCCAGTTGCGTCCAGGTCGGGCGGCCGTGGTTGCACTGGCCACTGCGCTCGGTCTGCTCCATGTCGCGCAGCAGCGCATTCATCTCCGGCAGCGTCAGGCGACGATTGGCACGCACCGCACCGTGGCAGGCCATCGTCGCCAGCAGATCGTTCAGATGCGCCTGAATGCGATCGCTGGTGCCGTATTCGAGCAGATCGGCCAGCACATCGGTCACCAGCCGAGTCGCCTCGGCCTGCTTGAGCAGCGCAGGCGTCTGGCGAATCGCCAGGGTCTCGGGCCCCAGGCGCTGCAACTCGAAGCCAAGCTTCTGGAACCACTGCGCGTGTTCCTCGGCGCAATCGGCCTCCCGCTGACTCACCGCGATGGACTCGGGCACCAGCAGCGGCTGGCCACGCAGGCCTTCGCTGGCCATCGCGGTTTTCAGGCGCTCGTAGGTGATGCGTTCATGGGCGGCATGCATATCCACCAGCACCATGCCCTGGGCATTCTCCGCAAGGATGTAGATGCCCTTGAGCTGCGCCAGCGCATAGCCCAGCGGCGGCACATCGTCCTGACTGGCAGGCAACGGCGCGGGGCCGGCTTCCGGTAGCGGGGCGAAGAATTCCCGATAAGCGCCCTGCGCCTCGGCGACATGGCCGCCGGAGGCTGGACGCTGCATCTGATAGCCAGCCCCGGCACCGCGCCACGCTGGCGCTTCGCCCGGCGCGCGTTCAGGCACGCTGGTCGACAGGCTCATCTCGTTCTGCCCCGCGAACTCGCCCGCGGCCACACCGCTGAGCGGGCTCACCGATGTCACGCTCGCCGGCGCCGCCAACTGGTCTTCGGGACGCACATCGCCCAGCGCACGGTGCAGCGTGCCATAGAGGAAGTCATGCACCATGCGACTGTCGCGAAAGCGCACCTCGTGCTTGGTCGGGTGCACATTGACGTCCACCACCGCCGGATCGACGTCGAGGAACAGCACAAACGTCGGATGCCGGCCGTTGAACAGCACATCGCGATAGGCCTGGCGCACCGCGTGGGCGACCAGCTTGTCACGCACCATGCGCCCGTTGACGTAGAAGTACTGCAGGTCAGCCTGGCTGCGCGAGAAGGTCGGCAGGCCGACCCAGCCCCACAGACGCAGCCCATTGCGCTCGACTTCGATGGGCAGCGCCTGCTCGAGAAACGCCGGTCCGCAGACGGCCGCCACTCGCCGCGCCCGCGCCGCATCGTCGCTCGCCTGATGCAGCGCCAGCACGCCCTTGCCGTTGTGCCGCAAGTGAAAGGCGACATCGAAACGCGACAGCGCCAGACGCTTGATCACTTCCTGCAGATGGTCAAACTCGGTCTTCTCGGTACGCAGGAACTTGCGCCGCGCCGGCGTATTGAAGAACAGGTCGCGCACTTCCACCGAGGTGCCGACCGGATGCGCCGCTGGCTGCACCCGCGCCTCCATCTCGCGGCCTTCGGTTTCCACCTGCCAGGCCTCAGCGGCTTCGACCGTGCGCGAGGTCAGCGTCAGGCGCGAGACGGAGCTGATCGACGCCAGCGCCTCGCCACGAAAACCGAGGCTCATCACCCGCTCGAGGTCTTCCAGGTCACGGATCTTGCTGGTCGCATGGCGCGCCAGAGCCAACGGCAGATCGTCCGCCGGAATGCCACAGCCGTCGTCGCGCACGCGCAGCAGCTTTACCCCGCCCTGCTCGACATCCACCTCGATGCGCGTTGCGCCGGAATCCAGGCTGTTCTCCAGCAACTCCTTGATCACCGAGGCTGGCCGCTCGACCACTTCCCCGGCGGCAATCTGGTTCGCCAGCCGCGGACTGAGCAGCTGGATGCGCAGCAACTCGTTCATGGCTGGGAGGCCAGCGTGGTGGCCGGGATGCTGAGCGTCTGGCCGACCTTGATGGTGTCGTTGCGCAGCTGATTGGCGCTACGCAGCGAGGTCAGGCTGACCTGATAGCGCTCGGCGAGCAGGGCCAGGCTCTCGCCGGAACGCACCACATGCTCGCGCGGCCCGATGGCGAGTTTGCCGGCATCTCGCAGCCAGGCGACATAAGTGCCCGGCGGCGGATTTTCGTGGAAGAACTGCCGCACGCCGCTGTGGATCGAGCGCGCCAGCGACTGCTGATGGCTGGCCGTCTGCAACTTGCGCGCCTCGGATGGGTTAGAGATGAAGCCGGTCTCGACCAGGATCGAGGGGATGTCCGGCGACTTCAGCACCATGAAGCCGGCCTGCTCGACGCGGCGCTTGTGCAGCGGCGTGATGCGGCCCATGTTGCTCAGCACCTTCTGCCCGACGTTGAGGCTGGAGGACAGCGAGGCGGTCATCGACAGGTCCAGCAGCACGCCGGCAAGCATCTGATCCTTGTCGTCGAGACTGACGTTGCCGGCACCACCGATCAGGTCCGAACGGTTCTCGCTGTCGGCCAGCCAGCGTGCCGTCTCGGAGGTGGCGCCGCGGTCGGAAAGGGCGAATACCGAAGCGCCGTACGCCGACGAGCGCGGCGCGGCGTCGGCATGCACCGACACGAACAGGTCGGCACCCTTCTGGCGAGCGATTTCGGTGCGCTTGCGCAGCGGAATGAAGTAGTCGCCGGTACGCACCAGCTCGGCACGGAAGCCCTTCTCGGCATTGATCTGCCGTTGCAGCTCCTTGGCGATCTGCAGCACCACGGTTTTCTCGTAGATTTTGCCCGGGCCGATGGCGCCCGGGTCCTCGCCGCCGTGACCGGCATCGATGGCAATGACCACGTCACGCTTGCCACCCGGCGACACCGGCAGCTTGACCGCGGGCAGCGTCGGCGACACCGGCGGCACCGGTTTGGCGGGCGCACTGTTGGCCGGCACCTGAGCGACCGGCGCGGCGGCGCCCTGGTCGAACAGGTCGACCACCAGGCGATGCCCGTACTGCTGATTCGGCGCCAGGCTGAAGCTTTTCGGCGCGACGGGCGCTTTGAGGTCGATCACCACGCGCAGCGTGTTCGCGTCGTGCTGACCGGCGCGCAGGGCGGCGACCGGTGTGTTCTGCAGCGCCAGCTGGTCGAGCTGCGCCTTGAGCGTGGCGCCGGTGACATCGATGACGATGCGGTGCGGCGCCTCGAGCGTGAAGACGTTGTGCTTCACCGGGCCCGACAGGTCGAACACCAGCCGCGTATTGTCCGGCGCCCGCCACAGACGCACGCTTTGCACGTCGGTGGCGGCGAAAACCTGCACGGCAGCCAGCAGGACCGCCAAACCGCTAACCAGCGCGCGTATGCGCATACCCAACCTCATGCGTTTCATTGATTTCCGGCGGTCAGGACGACGCACCAGGCGTCACCGCGTTCGCCCCGCGGCGACAGGCGCAGCGTACGGCCGGCCCCATGCGGCGTAATGGTAATGTCAAGGTCGGCCTTTGGCAAAACGCCGGCCCCGCGTTCCGGCCACTCGACCAGGCACAGCGCGTTCCCCTCGAAATAGTCGCGAATGCCGAGAAACTCCAGCTCCTCGGGGTCGACCAGACGGTACAGATCGAAGTGGAACACCCGCACGGCGCCGATCTCGTAAGGTTCGACCAGGGTGAAAGTCGGGCTCTTGACCTTGCCCTCGTGGCCGAAGCCGCGGATCAGCCCGCGCGACAGCGTGGTCTTGCCGGCGCCGAGATCGCCGTGCAGATAGATCACTCCGCGTCCGCCGGTCGCCTGCGCGATCCGCGCGCCCAGGGCGAGCATGGCCGCCTCGTCTTCGGCGTACAGCGTCACTTCAGGCATGGCGACTGCTCCTCGAGCAACTGACGGATCACGGGAATCAGATCGGCGGCGGCCAGGCCCCGCCCCTGCTCACCGAGGCGCTCGCCGGCCGCAGCATGCAGCCAGGCGCCCAGGCAGGCCGCGTCGAAGGGCGCGAGGTCCTGCGCCAGCAGCGCGCCGATCAGCCCGGCCAGCACATCACCGAGGCCGGCACTGGCCATCGCCGGATGACCGCGGTCGCACAGCGCCAGCCGTCCGTCCGGCGCGGCGATCAGCGTACCAGCGCCCTTGAGCAGCGCCACGCAGGCATAACGCCGGGCCAGTTCGCGCGCTGCCGCCGGGCGATCGGCCTGTACCTCGGCGACCGTACATTGCAGCAACCGCGCCGCCTCACCCGGATGCGGCGTGATCACGCAGCCGGTCGGCAGTTGGACGCCACCGGCCGCCAGCAGGTTCAGCGCATCGGCGTCCCACACCTGCGGCAGCCCGCACTGCGCCGCCAGCGACAGCAGACTGCGGCCCCACGGCGCCTGACCAAGCCCGGGGCCGACCACCAAGACATCGGCGCGCTCGACCAGCGTCGTCAGGCTATAGGTCGACTCGACCCCGCTGCACATGATCTCCGGGCGACGCACCAGCGAAGCGGTGACATGCTCCGGCCGGGTCGCCAGGCTCACCATGCCGGCGCCGCCACGCAATGCCGCCTCGGCGCTGAGCAATGCCGCACCACCAGTGCCCAGATCGCCGCCGATCACCAGCACCTGACCGAAGCTGCCCTTGTGCGCGGTCGGCGCACGCGGCGCGAGCCGCGCCAGCGAGCCGTGATCGAGGCGCACGGCCTCGCTCGTCACCTGCGCGACGATGCCCGGATCGGCCTGCAGATCATCGAACACCAGCGTGCCGACGCGATCGGGGCCCTCGGCAGTGAACAAGCCGAGCTTGAGGCCGATGAAGGTAACACTCAGATCGGCACGCACCGCCTGCCCGAGCACCTGCCCGGAATCGGCGCAGAGTCCGCTGGGCAGATCGATGGCCAGCACCGGCAGGCCGCTGGCGTTGATCGTCGCGATCGCTCCGGCATAGGGCTCACGCACGGCGCCGGAAATCCCCGTCCCGAGCAGCGCATCCACCAACACGCCCTGCAACGCCGCCGCGGCATGCCAGGGCTCGATACTCACGCCGCACGCCTGCGCTTCGGCCAGCGCCTGCGCGGCATCGCCCTGCAAGGCCTGGACATCCCCCACCGCCAGCACCCGCACCTGCCAGCCGGCGCGCTGCGCCAATGCCGCGACGAGATAGCCGTCACCGGCATTGTTGCCACGCCCGGCCAGCACGGTGACCGCCCCGGCATCGGGCCAGCGTCGACGCAGGGCGCGCCAGGCGGCATGGGCGGCACGCTGCATCAGCTCGAAACCGGGGGTGCCGGCGGCGATCAGGCGCGCATCGAGTTCGCGTACCTGGGCGGCGGTGTACAGGGCGACGGGCAGGGAATCGGTCATCGGTGCTGGGATCATCGCGGCGGAATGTCTGGCAGAATTATACGCACCCGCCCGCCACGCCGCCGTACTCTCCGATGCCCAGCCCCGCTCTCGACGCCGCCGCCCTCGCCCAATCCATCAAGGAGTGGGGCCGCGAGCTCGGCTTCCAGCAGGTCGGCATCACCGGTGTCGACCTCGGCGAGCATGAAGCGCACCTGGATGCCTGGCTGGCGGCCGGCTATCAGGGCGAGATGGATTACATGGCCGCGCACGGCAGCAAGCGTTCGCGGCCGGACGAGCTGGTACCGGGCACGCTGCGGGTGATTTCGCTGCGCATGGATTACCTGCCCGGCGACACGCGCATGACCCAGCAGCTGGCCAACCCGGAGAAGGCCTATGTCTCGCGCTATGCACTGGGCCGCGATTACCACAAGCTGATCCGCAAGCGCATCCAGCAGCTGGCCGAACGCATCCAGCAGGTGGTCGGCCCGCTGGGTTTTCGCGCCTTCGTCGACAGCGCGCCGGTGCTGGAAAAGGCCGCCGGGCAACAGGCCGGGCTCGGCTGGATCGGCAAGAACACCCTGCTGCTCAACCGCAAGGCCGGCAGCTGGTTCTTCCTCGGCGAGCTGTTCGTCGACATCGCCCTGCCGGTCGACGAGCCGGTGACGCGCGACCACTGCGGCAGCTGCCACGCCTGCCTGGACGTCTGCCCGACCGAGGCGTTCGTCGGCGAGCGGCTGCTGGATGCGCGGCGCTGCATCTCCTACCTGACCATCGAGCTGAAAGGGCCGATCCCGGTCGAGCTGCGCGACAAGATCGGCAACCGCGTGTTCGGCTGCGACGACTGCCAGATCGTCTGTCCGTGGAACCGCTTCGCGCGGCCGACCGAGCAGCATGATTTCCAACCGCGCCACAGCCTGGACAATGCCGACCTGGCGGCATTGTTCCGCTGGAGCGAAGAGGAATTCCTCAGCCGCACCGAAGGCTCGCCGCTGCGCCGCGCCGGCTACGAGCGCTGGTTGCGCAACCTGGCCGTAGGCCTGGGCAACGCGCCGTCGAGCATTCCGGTACTGGAAGCACTCGCGGCGCGGCGTGACGATTCTTCCGAGCTGGTGCGCGAGCATGTCGAGTGGGCGCTGGCGCAACATGCTCAGCGTCAGGCGGCTGAGCGCTAGCGCCCGACCACCGCTAGACGAGCGGCGCCGGCTGCGCGGCGCTCAGCGCGCGAAGCGCCTCGGCATCCAGTGTTTCCTGCTGCAGCAACTGGCGGGCACAGCGTTCGAGCAGCTCGCGCCGCGCCTCGAGCAGCGTCAGGCTGCGCTGGAAGGCGGACTGCACCAGCTCCTGCACCTCCTCATCGATCGCCGTCGCGGTGCTTTCCGCGTAATCGTGCTGCGGCTTCAAGCCGAGCAGCGCCTCGCTGCCGAGAAACGAATTGGGCTCGCGCTCCAGCGCCAGGTGGCCGAGGCGCCTGGACATGCCGTAGCGCGTGACCATCGCGCGGGCGATGTCGGCGACGCGCGCCAGATCGTCCGCCGCGCCGGTGGACAGATGACTGAACACCAGCCACTCGGCGGCACGCCCGCCGAGCAGCACGGCCATCTTGTTCTCCAGCTCCTCGCGGGTCATCAGGAAGCGATCCTCGGTGGGTCGCTGGATGGTGTAGCCCAGCGCGCCCATGCCGCGCGGGATGATCGACACCTTGTGCACCGGATCGACGCCCGGCAGCGCCATCGCCACCAGCGCGTGGCCCATCTCGTGGTAGGCGACGATCTCGCGCTCGCGCGGGTTGAGCAGGCGGTTGCGCTTCTCCAGGCCGGCGACGATGCGCTCGATGGCGGCGTTGAAATCCTCCATGCCCACCGCGTCGGCATTGCGCCGGGTCGCCAGCAGCGTCGCTTCATTGACCAGGTTGGCCAGATCGGCGCCGGTGAAGCCCGGGGTCAGCGCGGCGATGGCCTGCGGATCGACATCGGCGCCCAGCTTCGATTTCTTCAGGTGCACGTGAAGGATCTGCACCCGGCCGATCTTGTCCGGCCGGTCCACCAGCACCTGACGGTCGAAACGGCCGGCGCGCAGCAGCGCCGGGTCGAGGATTTCCGGGCGGTTGGTGGCCGCCAGCAGCACCAGCCCGCTGGAAGTGTCGAAGCCGTCCATCTCCACCAGCAGCTGGTTGAGCGTCTGCTCCTTCTCGTCGTGCCCGCCGGACAGCGGCCCGGCACCACGGGCACGGCCGAGGGCGTCCAGCTCGTCGATGAAGATGATCGCCGGCGCCTGCGCGCGCGCCTGCTCGAACAGATCGCGCACACGCGCGGCACCGACGCCGACGAACAGCTCGACGAACTCCGAACCGGAGATGGAGAAGAACGGCACCCGCGCCTCGCCGGCCACGGCGCGCGCCAGCAGTGTCTTGCCGGTACCCGGCGGGCCGACCAGCAGCACACCCTTGGGCATGCGCCCGCCGAGGCGGCCGTAGGTTTGCGGGTCGCGCAGGAACTCGATGATTTCCTTCAGTTCGTCCTTGGCCTCGTCGACGCCGGCGACATCGGCGAAGCTCACTTTCATGTCGGTCTCGACGTAGACCCGCGCCTTGCTCTTGCCGATCTGCATCATGCCGCCACCGCCCATGCCGCTGCCGATGCGCCGCAGCAGGAACAGCCAGATACCGAAGAACAGCGCCGCCGGGACGATCCACGACAGCAGGTCGCGCATCAGCGTGCTTTCCACCTTGCCGGTGTAGCGCACCGGAAACTGCTGCAGATGCTCGGCCAGCTGCGGCTCGACGCGATTGGCGATGAAGCGGCGCTGACCGCCCGGCAGCGGCTGCTTGAGCGTGCCCTCGATGCGCCGCTCGGTAATCGCCAGCGACTCGACGCGACCATCCTTGAGATGCTGCTCGAACTCGCTGTAGGGAATGGTGGCGATTTCCTGCTGCGCCGACAGCAGATACTGGATACCGATGAAGGCCAGGATGGCGATCAACCAGTAGCTCATGTGGAACTGGGCCTGCTCTTTCACTCCTGCTCTCCTTGCGCCAAGGGCATTCGGCCGGATTATGCCTGTCGCGCCATCAACCGGCCTGGACCTGGATCAGTTACACCTCAGAGACCGCCGCGCACACCCAGGCCGATACCCAGCTCGGTCGCCACCGCGAATGGCAGCAGCAGCGTGTCCAGCACGGCGCTGGCGGGCAGGTCGAGCGCCGCATGCCGTGGCGCCTCGGCGCCGAAGCGCTCCAGCGGGCAACAGCCGCCGTGAAGGCTGTACCAATCCAGGCGGGTGCCGGAATAGATGATCGGCGCGCCGGGCTTGGCGGCATCCAGCGTGCGCACGGTCGCACAGCCACCAAGCAGCGTCAGGGTGAGCAAGGACAGCAGCGCTCGACCGAGCATCTCAGTCATCACTGACGATGTGGTGCTCGCCCCAGCGCGGCAGCATGTCCTGCGGGATGTTGAGCAGATTGAGGATGCGCGCGACAACGAAATCCACCAGATCGTCGATCGTCTGCGGCTGATGATAGAAGCCTGGCGAGGCCGGCAGGATCACCGCGCCCAGGTTCGACAGCTTGAGCATGTTCTCCAGATGGATGCTCGAATACGGCGCCTCACGCGGCACCAGAATCAGCTGGCGGCGCTCCTTGAGGGTGACGTCGGCGGCGCGCTCGATCAGGTTGTTGCAGGCGCCGGTGGCGATTGCCGACAGCGTGCCGGTGGAACAAGGCACGACCACCATGGCGGTCGGCGCGCCCGAGCCGGAAGCCGGTGGGGCCATCCAGTCTTCCTTGGCGAACACGCGAATCTGCCCGGCAGCAGCGCCGGTGTATTCCGAGAGGAACGCCTGCATCGCCTGCGGCTTGGCCGGCAGCACCACATCGGTTTCGGTGGCCATCACCAGCTGCGCGGCCTTGGAGATCAGGAAGTGCACCTCGCGGTCTTCCTGCACCAGGCAGTCGAGCAGGCGCAGGCCGTATTGCGCGCCGGAGGCGCCGGTCATGGCCAGGGTGATGCGTTCCGGTCCGTTCATTCAATCTGCTCCGATCCACGTGGAAATACCTGCGGCGATTACCACCCTACCCACGATCCTCGTAGGGTGGAAAGCCGCGAAGCGTTTTCCACCTTGAGCAATCAGCTCAACGCCGCGGCCAGCTTGCCGTGCAAGCCGCCGAAGCCGCCGTTGCTCATCACCACCACCTGCGTACCCGGCGTGGCGTCGGCCTTGACCTTGGCGATGATCGCCTCCAGCGAATCACAGACGGTGGTCGGTACCGGCGAGCCGGCGACGGTCGCGGCCAGGTCCCAGCCGAGATTGGCCGGCGCATACCAGATCGCCTGATCGGCGAGCGCCACCGACTCGGCCAGCCCATCGCGATGCGCGCCGAGCTTCATCGAGTTCGAGCGCGGCTCGATGATGGCGATGATCGGCGTCGTGCCGACCTGCTTGCGCAGGCCGTCGAGGGTGGTGGCGATCGCGGTCGGGTGATGGGCGAAGTCGTCGTAGATGGTCACGCCGCGCACTTCCGCAACCTTCTCCATACGCCGTTTGACGCTCTTGAAGGTGGAAAGCCCGGCGATCGCCAGCTCCGGCACCACGCCGACATGCCGCGCCGCCGCCAGCGTGGCCAGCGCGTTGTTGACGTTGTGCTGACCGGTCAGCTCCCACTCCACCACGCCCTGCACGGCGCCGTCGAAGCTCACCTCGAAGCGCGAACCGTCCTCGCTGAGCAGATTCGCCTGCCATTGGCCACCCTCGCCGGTGGTCTGCACCGGCGTCCAGCAGCCCATGCCGATCACGCGCTTGAGCGCCGTTTCCGACTCGGGATGGATGATCAGCCCCTCGCCCGGCACGGTACGCACCAGGTGATGGAACTGCCGCTCGATGGCGGCGAGATCCGGGAAGATATCTGCGTGGTCGAATTCCAGATTGTTCAGGATCGCGGTGCGCGGGCGGTAATGAACGAACTTGCTGCGCTTGTCGAAGAAGGCGCTGTCGTACTCGTCGGCCTCGACCACGAAGAACGGCGTGTCGCCCAGCCGCGCGGAGATGCCGAAGTTCTGCGGCACCCCGCCGATCAGAAAGCCCGGGCTCATGCCGGCATGCTCCAGCACCCAGGCCAGCATGCTGCTGGTGGTGGTCTTGCCATGGGTGCCGGCGGCGGCCAGTACCCAGCGACCCTGCAGCACGTGATCGGCCAGCCACTGCGGGCCGGAGACGTAGGGCAGGCCCTTGTTCAGCACGTATTCGACCGCCGGGTTGCCGCGTGACAGCGCGTTACCCACCACCACCAGGTCGGGCGCGGGTTGCAGATGCGCCGGCTCGTAACCCTGCATCAGCTCGATGCCCTGGGCTTCGAGCTGCGTGCTCATCGGCGGATAGACGTTGGCATCGGAGCCAGTGACGCGATGGCCAAGCTCCTTGGCCAGCACCGCGAGCGAACCCATGAAGGTGCCGCAGATGCCGAGAATATGGATGTGCATTGAAGACCTCTGCAATGCCTGCGCGACGCCCGTCGGGGGCGGCCGGCAGGGGCCGGAAACTGCGCGGCAGATTAGCACAGCGCCGCGCCGCATCGGCCGCTCGGCGCGGGCGCCGCACCCGAATGTCGGCTCGGTCGCAGACTGCCTGAAGCTGATCTACGCTGAAGCGACCGCCATTTTCACGACCCTTACAAGAACCGGAGACTCACCATGCGTTACGCCCATCCCGGCACCGAGGGTGCCCTGGTCACGTTCAAACCCCGCTACGGCAACTACATCAACGGTCAGTTCGTCGAGCCGGTCGGCGGTCAGTACTTCACCAACCTGTCGCCGGTCAACGGCCAGCCGATCGCCGAGTTCCCGCGCTCCGACGCCGCCGATATCGAAAAGGCGCTGGACGCCGCCCATGCCGCCGCCGACGCCTGGGGCAAGACCAGCGTGCAGGCGCGCGCACTGATCCTGCTGAAGATCGCCGACCGCATCGAAGCCAATCTGGAAAAGCTCGCCATCACCGAAACCTGGGACAACGGCAAGGCGGTGCGCGAGACACTGAACGCCGATATCCCGCTGGCGGCCGATCACTTCCGCTACTTCGCCGGCTGCATCCGCGCCCAGGAGGGCACCGCCGCCGAGATCGACGAGCACACCGCGGCCTACCACTTCCACGAACCGCTGGGCGTGGTCGGGCAGATCATTCCGTGGAACTTCCCGATCCTGATGGCCGCCTGGAAGCTCGCCCCGGCGCTGGCCGCCGGCAACTGCGTGGTGTTGAAGCCCGCCGAGCAGACGCCGCTGGGCATCACCGTGCTGCTCGAATGCATCGGCGACCTGCTGCCGCCGGGCGTGCTCAACATCGTGCAGGGCTTCGGCCGCGAGGCCGGCGAGGCGCTGGCCTCGAGCAAGCGCATCGCCAAGATCGCCTTCACCGGCTCCACGCCGGTCGGCTCGCACATCATGAAGCGCGCCGCCGAGAGCATCATCCCGAGCACCGTGGAGCTGGGCGGCAAAAGCCCGAACATCTACTTCGAGGACATCATGCAGGCCGAGCCGACCTTCATCGAGAAGGCCGCCGAAGGGCTGGTGCTGGGCTTCTTCAACCAGGGCGAAGTCTGCACCTGCCCGTCACGCGCGCTGGTGCAGGAATCGATCTACGCGCCGTTCATGGAAGCAGTGATGAAGAAGGTCGCGCAGATCAAGCGCGGCGACCCGCTGGACACCGAAACCATGGTCGGCGCGCAGGCCAGTCAGCAGCAGTTCGACAAGATCATGTCGTACCTCAAGATCGCCCGCGAGGAAGGCGCCGAGGTGCTCACCGGCGGCGACGTGGAACACCTGGAAGGCTCGCTGGCGACCGGCTATTACATCCAGCCGACCCTACTCAAGGGCAACAACAAGATGCGCGTGTTCCAGGAGGAAATCTTCGGCCCGGTGATCGGCGTGACCACCTTCAAGGATGAAGCCGAGGCGCTGGCGATGGCCAACGACACCGAGTTCGGCCTCGGCGCCGGCGTCTGGACACGCGACATCAACCGCGCCTACCGCATGGGCCGCGGCATCAAGGCGGGCCGGGTGTGGACCAACTGCTATCACCTCTACCCTGCCCACGCGGCGTTCGGCGGCTACAAGAAGTCCGGCGTCGGCCGCGAGACGCACAAGATGATCCTCGACCACTACCAGCAGACCAAGAACCTGCTGGTGAGCTACGACATCAATCCGCTGGGCTTCTTCTAATGGGCTGAAGGCGGCGGGCAACGCGCCCGCCGCCGATTCGAACAAGACGCCTGAGCGCCGCTGTGGTGCCGCGAAGCTCGATAAAGGTGCGTTTCTGCCAGACTTGGCTGACAAAACACCGCAACCGCCAGGTTTGCGGCGCGGGGCATGACGCTTGCTAGGGAGAGTTGCCAACCACCTGCGAGGAACGATCATGGCTCTCGAACACAGCAGTTCAACGCCCCCGCAACACACCGTCGATTTCGAAACCGTCGGCAGCAGCTATTTCCAGGAACGCGAACTGAAAAAAGGCGCCGCCGGCTGGGTGCTGCTGGTCGGTCTCGGCGTCGCCTACGTGATTTCCGGCGACTACGCCGGCTGGAACTTCGGCCTCGCCCAGGGCGGCTGGGGCGGCCTGTTCGTCGCCACGCTGCTGATGGCGACGATGTACCTGTGCATGTGCTTCTCGCTGGCCGAGCTGTCCTCGATGGTGCCCACCGCGGGCGGCGGCTACGGCTTCGCGCGTACCGCGTTCGGCCCGCTGGGCGGCTTTCTCACCGGCACGGCGATCCTCATCGAATACGCCATCGCGCCGGCGGCCATCGCAGTGTTCATAGGTGCCTACTGCGAATCGCTGTTCGGCATCGGCGGCTGGATGGTGTACCTGGCCTTCTACATCATCTTCATCGGCATCCACATCTTCGGCGTCGGCGAGGCGCTGAAGCTGATGTTCATCATCACTGCCATCGCCGCGCTGGCGCTAGCGGTGTTCATCCTGGCGATGGTGCCGCACTTCTCCGTCGACAAGCTGCTGGACATCGCGCCGACCACCGCAGCCGGCGCCAGCAATTTCCTGCCCTACGGCTACGTCGGCATCTGGGCGGCAATTCCGTACGCCATCTGGTTCTTCCTCGCTGTCGAGGGCGTGCCGCTAGCCGCCGAGGAGACCAAGAACCCGCAGCGCGACATGCCGCGCGGGCTGATCGGCGCCATGCTGATCCTCGCCGCGTTCGCTGGGCTGATCCTCTTGGTCGGCCCCGGTGGCGCCGGCTCCAGCACCCTGGTGGAATCCGGCAACCCGCTGGTGGAAGCGCTGACCAGCGCCTACGGCTCGTCGACCTGGATGAGCGGCTTCGTCAACCTGGTCGGTCTGGCCGGGCTGATTGCCAGCTTCTTCTCGATCATCTTCGCCTACTCGCGGCAGATCTTCGCGCTGTCGCGGGCCGGCTACCTGCCGCGCAACCTGTCGCTGACCAACAGCAAGAAGGTCCCGGTGCTGGCACTGGTGATCCCGGGCATCATCGGTTTCGCCCTGTCGCTGACCGGCCAGGGCGATCTGCTGATCCTCGTCGCGGTGTTCGGCGCGACCATCTCCTACGTGCTGATGATGGCCTCGCACATCATCCTGCGCCTGCGCCGGCCGGACCTGCACCGCCCGTACCGCACGCCCGGCGGCATCTTCACCTCGGGCGTGGCACTGGTACTGGCGTGCGTCGCGGTGGTGGCGGGCTTCCTGGTCGACCCGCGGGTGGTCATCGGCGCGGTGATCATCTACGGCATCTTCATCGCCTACTTCGCGCTCTACAGCCGGCATCACCTGGTGGCCGGTACGCCGGAAGAGGAATTCGCGGCGATCGAGAAAGCCGAAGCGTCGTTGCACTGAAGAAGGAGGCTGACATGGCGTACTCGCACGGCGTGGGCGGCACTACCTGGCGCTTCGACGATCTGCGCGAGGTGATGGCCAAGGCCAGTCCGGCGCGCTCCGGCGACCTGCTCGCCGGGGTCGCTGCCGGCAGCGACGCCGAGCGCGTGGCGGCGCAGATGTGCCTGGCCGAGGTGCCGCTCAAGCGCTTCCTCGATGAAGCGCTGATCCCCTACGAAAGCGATGAAGTCACCCGGCTGATCATCGACGGCCACGACGCTGCCGCCTTCGCCCCGGTCAGCCACCTGAGCGTCGGCGACTTTCGCAATTGGCTGCTCGGCGAGGATGCCGACGAAGCCGCGCTGCAGGATCTGGCACCGGGGCTGACGCCGGAAATGGTCGCCGCAGCGTCGAAGATCATGCGCGTGCAGGACCTGATCCTAGTCGCGCAGAAGGTTCGCGTCGTCACCCGCTTTCGCAACAGCATCGGCCTGGCCGGGCGCATGTCCACCCGCTTGCAGCCCAACCACCCGACCGATGACGGTGCCGGCATCGCCGCGAGCATTCTCGACGGCCTGCTCTACGGCAACGGCGACGCGGTGATCGGCATCAACCCGGCCACCGACAGCACCGCCGGTATCTGCGAGCTGCTGAAGATGCTCGACGCGGTGATCAGCCGCTACGAGATCCCGACCCAGGGCTGCATCCTCACCCACGTCACCACCTCCATCGAAGCGATCAACCGCGGCGCGCCGCTGGACCTGGTGTTCCAGTCCATCGCCGGCACCGAAGCGGCCAACGCGAGCTTCGGCATCAACCTGGCGACCCTGCAGGAAGGCTACGAGGCCGGCCTTTCGCAGAAGCGCGGCACCCTTGGCGACAACCTCATGTACTTCGAGACCGGCCAGGGCAGCGCCCTTTCAGCCAACGCCCACCACGGCGTCGATCAGCAAACCTGCGAAGCCCGCGCCTATGCCGTAGCGCGGCGGTTCAAACCGCTGCTGGTGAACACCGTGGTCGGCTTCATCGGCCCGGAATACCTATACAACGGCAAGCAGATCATCCGCGCCGGGCTGGAGGACCACTTCTGCGGCAAGCTGCTCGGCGTGCCCATGGGTTGCGACATCTGCTACACCAACCACGCCGAAGCCGACCAGGACGACATGGACATGCTGCTGACCCTGCTGGGCACGGCGGGCATCAACTTCATCATGGGTATCCCGGGCTCGGACGACGTGATGCTCAACTACCAGACCACCTCCTTCCACGACGCCCTCTACGTGCGCCAGGTGCTGGGCCTCAGGCCCGCGCCGGAGTTCGAGGAGTGGCTGGCGAAGATGCAGATCCTCCGGCAGGACGGCAATCGCCTGCAGCTCGGTCGCGAACTGCCCGAAGCCTTCCGCCGGGCGCTGGAGCAGCTGTCATGAGCCGCCCCCGGACCGCCATCAGCATCCGGTGGAAAACGCTGCGCGGTTTTCCACCCTACCCAGGCGCCGCGCAGTAGGGTGGAAAACGACCGCAGGTCTTTTCCACGCGCCCGCTCGTTAGGCCAGACAACCGAGGTAGCCATGCCCGACCGCTCGCCCACCATCGACAACCCCTGGCAGCACCTGCGCCAGTTGACCCCGGCGCGCATCGCCCTCGGCCGTGCCGGCATCAGCCTGCCCACCGGTGCGCAGCTGGACTTCCAGTTCGCCCACGCCCAGGCCCGCGATGCGGTGCACCTGCCGCTGGATTGCGCCGCACTGGCCACCGAGCTGGACAGGCACAATCTCGCCCATCTGCCACTGCACAGCGCCGCCAGCGATCGGCAGACCTACCTGCAACGCCCGGACCTTGGCCGGCGCCTGGACGACGCCAGCGCCGCCGCACTCGATGCGCACGCGCAGGAAGGCTGCGACCTCGCGCTGGTGATCGCCGATGGCCTCTCCGCACTGGCGGTCCAGCGCCATGCGGTGCCGATGGCCTTGAAGATTGCCGAGCATGCGCGCGCCGAAGGCTGGTCCCTAGGGCCGATCAGCCTGGTCGAGCAGGGCCGCGTCGCAATTGCCGACGAGATCGGCCAGCGGCTGAAGGCGCGCATGGTGGTGATCCTGCTCGGCGAACGCCCCGGCCTCAGCTCGCCGGACAGCCTCGGCCTGTACTTCACCTGGGCGCCGCAGGTCGGCCGGCACGATGCGCAGCGCAACTGCATCTCCAACATCCGCCCCGAGGGGCTGAGCTACAACCTCGCCGCGCACCGCCTGCTCTATCTGCTGCGTGAAGCCAGCCGCCGCCAGCTCTCCGGCGTGCAGCTCAAGGACGAAGCCGAAGTACCGACGCTGGACGGCCAACCGCGCGCCGGCAATTTCCTCCTAGGCTAGTCGGCTCAGGCCGGCTGCCAGGGCTCCAGCGTCTGGCGGTAGACCACCGCGCCGTCGGGGCCGCGCAGGCTGACGTCGAGCGCGCCGGTCTGCGCGTCGATCTCCACCTCACCGAAGAACTGGAAGCCCGCGCGCGGCGAACTGTTGGCCACCGGCGCCGCCTTCTGGAACACCACCTCGGGGCCGAAGGTGGCGTCCAGCGGATTGGGCCCGAAGCTGCCGGCATTCAGCGGGCCGGCGACAAACTCCCAGAACGGCTCGAACTGCTGGAGCGCGGCGCGATTGGGGTGATAATGATGCGCCGCGCAGTAGTGCACGTCGGCGGTCAGCCACACGGTGTTGCGCACCCGCGCGCGCTGGATGAAGGTCAGCAGCTCGGCGATTTCCAGCTCGCGGCCCAGCGCCTGACCATCGTTGCCATTGGCGATCGCCTCCCAGCGCGGGCCATCGGGCACATGCAGGCCGATGGGCATGTCGGCGGCGATAACCTTCCAGGTCGCGCGCGAGGCGCGCAGTTCGCGCTTGAGCCAGTCCAGCTGCTCGCGACCGAGAAACGCCGTATCGGCGCCCTGCTCGGCCTGCAGGTTGTGGGTGTTCGGCCCGCGATAGCTGCGCATGTCCAGCACGAACACCTCCAGCAGCGGCCCGTAGCTGATCTTGCGGTAGATACGCCCGAGCCGGTCGCCGCGCGCGATGCGCATCGGCGCGTATTCGAGATAGGCCTGCCGCGCGCGGCGCACCAGCGTACCGACATCGCGCACCTGCTGGTAACGGTCGTCCAGCACCTTGCTCGGCGACCAGTTGTTGGTCACCTCGTGGTCGTCCCACTGCCAGATCTGCGGCACCTCGGCGTTGAACGCGCGCAGGTTCTCGTCCAGCAGGTTGTAGCGGTAGTTGCCGCGAAATTCGTGCAGCGTTTCGGCGACCTTGCTCTTCTCCTCGGTGACCAGGTTGCGCCAGGTGCTGCCATCCTCGGCGGTCACTTCGGCGGGGATCGGCCCGTCGGCGTAGATCACGTCACCGCTGTGCAGGAAGAAATCCGGCCGGCGCTGGCGCATGGTTTCGTAGATGCGCATGCCGCCGACGTCCGGGTTGATGCCGTAACCCTGGCCGCAGGTGTCGCCGCCCCAGACGAAGCGGATATCGCGCGGGCGCTGCGGCGCGCTGCGCAGATGGCCGAACCAGGGCTCGCTGAGCACGCCGCTGCGGGCATCCTCGAAACGCGCGCGGTAAAAGATCGACTGACCTGCCGGCAGCCCGCGCAGGTCGACGCGGGCGGTGAAATCCATGCTCGCATCGGTGACCGGCGAAACCATGCGCCGCGGATTGCCGAAGCGGCTGCGCGTGTCCCACTCGACGATCAGCCGGCCGGGACGGTCGCAGCGGCTCCAGACCAGCGCGCGGTTGCCCTCGACATCGCCGGACTGCACGCCATCGAGCATCTGCGGCCGCGCGCGCGGCGCAGCGATGATGGCGGGCGCGATGCCCAGGGCCGGCAGGGCGAGGCCGGCGCCAATGCCCTGCAGCAGCAGGCGGCGGTTGTGGTCCGGTGCGGTCATGGTGGGTCTCCTTGCGGGTGGGTTTGTTCCGGTCTACCCACCGCGCTTGACAGTCCCATGACGCGCCGACCAGCGGCACGCCTATTCGGCGGCCAACACCAGTACGGCCTCGATCTCGAACAGCATGCCGTCCAGCGCCAGGCGCGGCACGGGAATCAGCGTACAGGCCGGTTTCGGCCCGGCGCCCAGTGCGCGCACCAGCTCCTCGCCGAAGACGTGCAACCGCGCCTCGCTGTGCTCGACGATCAGCACGCCGAGCTTGGCGATCTGCGCCGGTGTGCCGCCGGCGGCCTCGATGGCGATGCACAGATTGCGCAGCGCCTGGCGCACCTGCTGGCGAAAATCGGCCGACAGGCGGCCGTCGGCCGTCTCGCCGCCCTGCCCGGCGATGAACGCCAGCCGCGCGCCAGCCGGCAACAGCGCGACGTGCGAGTAGCCGTTGGGCGCCGGGTCGTACAACCCCGGCGGGTTGATCAATCGCAGCTCGCTCATGCCTTGCTCCTTTCGCTGGTGGGACACAGATCGGCGAAACGCTCCAGTGCGCGGTTCATCGCGCCCTTGAGGTCGCCCGAACGGTACTGGCCCGGCTCTTGGCCAAAGGCGACGTTCAGGCGGTTCCAGCTGTTGATGGCAATGATCGCAAAGGTCAGCCGGGTGATTGCACGCGGCGAGAAATGCGCGGCCAGCTCACCGTAGCAGCGATCCAGAGTTTCGCCGTCGGGCAGCCGGGTCACCGCCTCGGTCCAGGCCAGCGCCGCGCGTTCGGCCGGGCTGTAGACGTTGGCTTCGTGCCAGGCCGGCAGCAGCAGAATGCGCGGCAGCGGCGTTTCCAGCGCCAGCAGGTCCTTGCTGTGCATGTCGATGCAGTAGGCACAGCCGTTGAGCTGCGAGGCGCGCAGCTCGATCAGCGCAAGCAGCTGCGGGTCCAGGTCGGATTCGTGCAGGTAGCCGCTGAGCGCGGTCAGCGCCTGCAGCGGCAGTGCGTCGGCGTGTTTGAAGTAGTCGAGGCGAACGGTCATGGCGGTCTCCAGTGGGTTTGTCGGTAATGACCCAGCCAGGACGCAGCCGCCCGCTGGGTTGTGACAGCCGCGAGGCAGAAAAACCGGCTGTCACAGCGAGCACGGTCGATCCGTCCATACTGGACGAGTCATCGTGAGGAACTGACGTGCGGGACAAGACGGATTTCTTTCAGACACTACGGCCGAAGCTGTTCGGCCTGGCCTACCGGCTGCTGGGCAGCCGCGCCGATGCCGAGGATCTGCTGCAGGACGCCTGGCTCAAGTGGAGCGGCGCGGATGCGGCGACGATTCGCGACGCCGAGGCCTGGCTGGTCACGGTGGTGACGCGCCTGGGCATCGACCAGCTGCGCCAGCGTCGCGCGCGCCGCGAGGAGTACCTCGGCCCCTGGCTGCCCGAGCCGCTGCTCGGCCTCGGCGACCACGAAGGCGAACGGCTGGCCGACCTCGGCGCGGACATTTCCATGGCCTTCATGGTGCTGCTCGAACGCCTCGGCGCCGAGGAACGCGCAGCACTGCTGCTGCGCGAAGTGCTCGAGCATTCTTATGAACAGATCGCCGAGACCCTCGGCAAGAGCTCAGTCGCCTGCCGGCAGATCATCAGCCGCGCGCGTCGGCGGGTGCGCGAAGAGCGGCCGCGCTTCGCGGTCGATGGCGAAGCGCATCGACGGCTGGTGGAACGCTTCGCCGCCACGCTGCTGGAAGCGGACAGCACGGCCTTCGCCGAACTGCTCGCCGAAGACGTGAGCTGGATGGCCGACGGTGGCGGGCTGGTCTCGGCCGCCTCGAAGACGCTGCATGGCGTCCGGGCTTCGGCGCGCCTGGCCCGCGGCATCGCCCGCCGTGCGGCGGGTCAATGGCAGGCACGCGTCGCCTGGATCAATGGCGAGCCCGGCGTGCTGGTACTGCACGGCGAGCACCTCCACGCGGCGATGACGCTGGTCAGCGACGGCCGGCAGATCCGCCGCATCTATGCAGTGCTCAACCCACACAAGCTCGGACAGACGTCGCCGGACGCAGCGACCTGAGCGCCTGCGCGCGGCTTGCCGCACATCGACTCCGCGCTTATGGTGAGCGCCCGCCTCGCTGGAACCTGCACGCATGTGGTCCTTTCGCGCCTGGCAGCGCAAACGCATCCTCGCCCGCAACCCGGTGGCCCCGGAGCTGTGGCAGCAGGTGCTCGACAGCCTGCCGATTCTCGATGGCCTCGGCGACGACGAACTCGCCCGCTTGCGCGAACGCGCCGTGCTGTTCCTGCACGACAAGCGCCTGACCGCCCTGCCGGGCGTCGAGCTGCAGGCCGAGGATCGCCTGCGCCTGGCACTGCAGGCCCAGCTGCCGCTGCTGCATCTGGCCGATCTGGGCTGGTATCGCGGCTTCCACGAGATCGTCATCTATCCGGACGACTTCCTCAGCCCGCAGAAGCACCGCGACGCCGCCGGCGTCGAGCACGAGTGGGACGCCGAACACAGCGGCGAGGCCTGGCTGCAGGGCCCGGTGATCCTCGCCTGGCCCGGCGTGCAGCAGAGCGGTGGCTGGGAGGCCTACAACCTGGTGATCCACGAACTGGCGCACAAGCTGGACATGCTCAACGGCGACGCCAATGGCCTGCCGCCATTGCACCGCTACATGCGCATCGACGCCTGGGCGGTGGCCATGCAGCAGGCCTACGACCAGCTGAACGCCACCCTCGACGCCGATCCGGACGCCGAAACGCCGATCGATCCCTACGCCGCGGAAAACCCGGCGGAGTTCTTCGCCGTCACCAGCGAATACTTCTTCAGCGCGCCGGACCTGCTGCACACCGCCTTCCCCGAGGTCTACGCGCAGCTCGCCGATTTCTATCGCCAGAACCCACTGCAACGCTTGCAGCGACTGCAGGCCGAACACCCGGCCTACCGGGAACCTGCCTAGGCCGTACGCGTCGAACCCGGCGTGCATTGCGCGCGACATTGCGCCTATAATCGCGCCCACTTTTTTTCGCCCCCCCGGCCACGCTGGCCGATCACGGAGCCTTTCCTTCATGAGCTACAGCAAAGTCCCGGCTGGCAAAGATCTGCCGAACGACATCTACGTCGCCATCGAAATCCCGGCCAACCACGCGCCGATCAAGTACGAAATCGATCACGATACCGACTGCCTGTTCGTCGACCGTTTCATGGCCACCCCGATGTTCTACCCGGCCAACTACGGTTTCATCCCGCACACTCTGGCTGACGACGGCGACCCGCTGGACGTGCTGGTCGTGACCCCCTATCCGGTCGCACCGGGCTCGGTCATCCGCTGCCGTCCGGTCGGCGTGCTGAACATGACCGACGAAGCCGGCGGTGACGCCAAGCTGATCGCCGTCCCGCACGACAAGCTGACCCAGCTGTACAAGGACGTGAAGGAATACACCGACCTGCCGCCGCTGCTGATCGAGCAGATCAAGCACTTCTTCGAGAACTACAAGGATCTCGAGAAGGGCAAGTGGGTCAAGGTCGAAGGCTGGGAAGGCGCCGACGCAGCCCGCGCAGCAATTATCAAGGCGGCGGAGGCTTATCAGAAGTAAGCCAGCGCCACCCCTGAAAGCCGGCCACAAGCCGGCTTTTTTATTGCCTGCGAAACGCCGTGCCCCACGGGCGGACCGGCCTCGCCGGCATCTAGCCGGAAGATGAATGGCCCTAGACTTTTTGCGGGATTCACGCGGCTGTGCGACTCCGCTATGGTGGCACTCAACCATCACGAGGTCGCAGGATGCGCCTGACACTTCTGTTGCTGCTTGGCTTGATTTTGCTCGGCTGCCAGCCGAATACCGAGCCGACTCGCGTCGGCAGCAATCGCTGGCTGGGCTATGGACCGATCTATCTGGCCGACGATCTGCGCTGGACCGAATCCGCCGGCGTGCGCCTGGTCGAGTACCCGACGACCACCGGTGTGCTGCGCGGCTTTCGCAACGGCATGCTGGACGCCGCGCTGCTGACGCTGGACGAAGTGCTGTTGTTGCAGGACCGCGCGCCGGAACTCGACCTGGAGATCGTGCTGGTCGCCAACGTCTCCGCCGGTGCCGATGCGCTGTTCACGCGCGCACCGATCGCCTCGCTGGACGCGCTGAAGGAACAGCGCATCGGTGTCGAGAACACGGCGCTCGGCGCATTCTTCCTGGAGCGCCTGCTCGACCAGGCGCAGCTGAGCATCGACGACGTGACCGTGGTCAGCCTGCCGGTGCACGAGCACGTCGGGGCTTTCCGCGAGGGCAAGGTCGATGCAGTCATCACCTTCGCCTCGGAGGGACCGGCCCTTGAGCGCCACGGCGCGCGACGGCTGTTCGACAGCCGCCAGCTACCCGGCGAGATCGTCGACGTTCTGGTGGTCGACCGCCGGCACGTCAGCACCGAGCGGCGCCTGCAGCTCAAGGCGCTGTGGCTCACCTCGCTGCGCACCTGGCAGGAAAACCGTGCGGAAACCGATCCGCGCCTGCAGGCGCGCCTCGGGCTCAGCGCCGAGGCGATGCAGGTCACGCTGGCCGGGGTGGTGATGGGCGACGCCGCGCTCAACCGCCAATGGCTGGACAGCGGCCAGCTGCTGCGCAGCGTCCAGCATCTGAGCGATTATCTGAGCGAGCGCGGTCTGCTCGCCAATCCGCGCCCCGCCCAACAGTTGCTTGCCGAATGCCGAGGTAGGAAATGCTGACCCGCTATTCCCTGCGTCTGTCGCTGCCGCTGCTGCTCGGCCTGTTCGCCCTGACGTTCACCCTGCTGCTGACTGCCTGGCACATGCCGAGTCGCGTCGAGGAGACGCTGGAGCACTGGCGCGTCCATACCCGCCAGCACCTGGCGCTGCTGCAGAGCAGCCTGAGCGATCACCAGCGCATGGGCCGTACCGCCGAGCTGCAGACCGAGCTGGCCGATGTCGCCAGCCTGCAGGGGGTGCGCTGGGCGATGGTCATCGACCAGCAGCTGCGCGTCATCGGCAGCACCCGACTGGGGCTGGACCCGACGAAGCTGACGATGATCGACCCGGACGCGCTCACCGACTACGTACGCAGCGGTCGCGTCGGCTGGCTGGGCGATTCGTCGGCGCGGCAGCTGGTCATCTACCCGCTGGACCGTACCACCCAAACAGGCGCGCCGCTGCGCGAGGCGCTGCTGGTGGAGTTCGATTTCGCGCCGGTCGTGGCGCAAACCCGCCGCGACGGCTGGTTCTACCTGGCGCAGACGCTGAGCCTGCTGGTATTGCTTGGACTGGCGCTAAATCTGCTCTACAACCACCTGATCACCCGACGCCTGGCCCGCATCGACCGGGCCGCGCGGACCTTCGCCCAGGATCAGCTGCCGCAGCCGCCCGCCGTCAGCGGCCGGGACGAGATCGGCCAGCTCGCCACCACCTTCAGCCAGATGATGAACCAGCTGCACCAGCGCCGGCTCGCCCAGCAGGAAAGCGAGCAGCTGATGCGCAACCTCATCGACACGGCGCCGATCGGCATGCTGGTGGTCGACGGCGAGCTGCGCGTGCAACAGGCCAACCCGGCTGCCGCCGCCCTGTTCGATTGCGCACCGGACGAGCTGGTGGGCAATGTTCCGGCCGACCGCCTGATCGAGCCGGACGCCACCGAGCGGCTGCAGCGCGCACCGGCCAACAGCGTGCTGCAGCTGACCGGGCACCGGCACGGCCAGCAGGTGCCGCTGGAAATTACCTGCACGCCCTTCCTGCGCAACGGCGAAACGCACGCGCTGGTGCTGCTGCGCGACATTGGCGACCGTCTGCGCGCCGAGCAGCGTCTGCGCTTCCTGGCGCATTTCGACCCGCTGACGCAGCTGGCCAACCGCAACTTCCTGGTCCAGCGGCTCGAGCAACTGCTCAGCGAGCGCGAGGAGCTGAGCCTGCTGTACCTCGATCTGGATCACTTCAAGCGCATCAACGACGCCCTCAGCCACGAGATCGGCGACCGTCTGCTGGTCCAGGTTGGTGAGCGCCTGCGCCAGCTGGCACCGGAGCCGGCACTGCTGGCGCGCACCGGCGGCGACGAGTTCATGCTGCTGCTCGAACACAGCGACGCCCAGCAGGCCGGGCAACTGGCCGAGCATCTGATCGAAGGCTTCCAGCCGCCCATTCGCATCAACCAGTACGAATGCTTCGTCAGCCCCAGCATCGGCATCGCCAGCAGCGACGGTCGCGGCAGCGCCAGCGAGCTGCTCAGGCAGGTCGACCTGGCGCTGTATGCCGCCAAGGATGCCGGGCGCAACTGCACGCGCTTCTTCAGCCAGGAGCTCAGCGCCGCGGCCGAGCGCCGGCGCCAGCTCGAGCAGGCGTTGCGCCGCGCGCTGGACGAAGAGCAGTTCGTGCTGCATTACCAGGCACAGGTGAACGCCGCGGGCGAACCCGAGGTGATGGAAGCGCTGCTGCGCTGGAATTCGCCCGAGCGCGGCCTGGTACCGCCGGGCGAATTCATCCCGGTGCTCGAAGACAGCGGGCTGATCATCGAAACCACCCGCTGGGTGTTCCGCCAGGCCTGCCGGCAGGCGCGCCAGTGGCGCGAGCAGGGTCACCAACTGCGGATCGCGGTGAACCTTTCGCCGCTCGATTTCCGTCAGGCCGATCTGGCCGGCAGCCTGCTCGCCATCCTTGCCGAGGAAGACACGCCGGCGGAACTGCTGGAACTGGAGATCACCGAGAGCGCGCTGCTGGAGGCCGACGAGCATGTGCAGCAGACCCTCACCCGCCTCAAGGCCGCCGGCCTGCCGCTGCTGCTCGACGACTTCGGCACTGGCTACGCCTCGCTGACCTACCTGCAGCGCTTCCCCTTCGACGGCATCAAGATCGACCGCGAATTCGTCGCCGGCCTGCCCGACAGCGAGCACTCGGTGGCACTGGTGCGCGGCATCCTGACGATGGCGGCACACCTGGGCCTGCACGTGGTCGCCGAGGGGGTGGAGAACGAGCGGCAGGCGGCGTTCCTGCGGCTGAACAACTGTCCGAGCCTGCAGGGCTACCACTACGCGCGCCCGCTCGCCGCGCGGGAATGCCTGCTGGGCGGTGTCATCCCGCCGACGCCGGCGCTGTTATTGCCGCTGGACGGCTGAGCCGCAGCATGTGCAGCTGGCCTTGGCGCGACGGGCTGGCTACCCTGGCCGTTTTGGCCAAGGACCCTGCCCCATGTCGATCCTCGAGATTCTGCTGCTGGTCGCCGCCGGTTTCGCCGCCGGCGGGATGAACGCACTGGCCGGCGGCGGCACCTTCTTTTCCTTTCCGGCACTGCTGGCCATCGGCCTGCCGCCGGTAACCGCCAACGCCACCAATGCCGTGGCGCTCTGGCCCGCCAGCCTGGCCGGCGCCTGGGCAGCACGTGCGAGCCTGCGGCCGCTCGGCCGCTACCTGCTGCCGTTGCTGCTGGCCGGTCTGGCCGGCGGCCTGCTCGGCGGCTTGCTGCTGCTGGCCGGCGGCGATGACCTCTTCAGCCTGCTGATCCCCTGGCTGCTGCTCGCCGCCACCGCGCTGTTCGCCGCCAGTCCGCGACTCAGCCGCTGGCTGGCCGCGCGCCGCAAGGAAAGTGCCGTGCCACCGCATTCGCCGCTGTCGCTCGGCGCACATAGCCTGGTGTCGATCTACGGCGGCTACTTCGGCGCCGGCATGGGCATCCTGCAGCTGGCGGCGTTCTCCATCGAGGGGCATGCGCTGGTGCGCGCCAACGCGCTGAAGAACCTGATCTCGGCGGTGATCTACAGCGTCGCCAGCCTGACCTTCATCTTCGCCGGGCGGGTCAGCTGGTTCGAACTGCTGATCCTGCTCGGCGGCGCGACGCTCGGCGGCTACGCCGGCGGTGCGCTGAGTCAGAAACTGCCGGCGAGCTGGCTGCGCGCGCTGGTGATCCTGGTCGGCAGCGGCATGACGCTTTACTACTTCTGGGCCACCTATCTCGCCTGAGCGGATACCGGCGAACGGGTGGCTGCGACAGGGCTTCTTTGCTAATGTCGCGCCCGTTTCCGACCCGCCGCCGACAGGTGCCCGCATGGCCCGCAAGAAAGCCGCCCTCGATTTCGAACAATCCCTCGCCGAACTGCAGCAACTGGTCGAACGCCTGGAAAGCGGCGAGCTGTCGCTGGAGGACTCGCTGACCTGCTTCGAACAGGGCATCGGCCTGACGCGCGACTGCCAGGCGGCGCTGAGCCAGGCCGAACAGAAGGTGCAGATTCTGCTCGAACGCGACGGCGCCCTGCAGGAAGCGCCCTTCGAGCCGGATACCCAGGCATGATCATCGGCGACTACCAGAAAGACTGTCAGCAACGCGTCGACAGCTGCCTCGAAGCGCTCTTCGCCCCCCCGCGCCCGCAGCTCGAACGCCTCTACCAGGCGATGCGCTACAGCGTGATGAACGGCGGCAAGCGCGTGCGTCCGCTGCTGGTCTACGCCGCCTGCGAAGCGCTGCGCGGCGACCGCGCGACGGCCGATGGCGCCGCCTGCGCGGTCGAGCTGATCCACGCCTACTCGCTGGTGCACGACGACCTGCCGGCGATGGACGATGACGACCTGCGCCGCGGCCAGCCGACCACCCACAAGGCCTTCGACGAAGCCTGCGCGATTCTCGCCGGCGACGGCCTGCAGAGCCTGGCCTTCGAGGCGATGGCCGAGGCGCGGCACAATCCGCCTGACGCCGCGTTGCGTCTGCGCATGTTCGCCGTACTGGCGCGTGCCGCAGGCCCGGCTGGCATGGTCGGCGGTCAGGCCATCGACCTCGGTTCGGTCGGTCTGAAACTCGACCGCGAAGCGCTGGAGCTGATGCACCGGCACAAGACCGGCGCGCTGATCGAGGCCAGCGTGCAGCTCGGCGCACTGGCCAGCGGCCATGCCGACGCCGACAGCCTCGGCGCGCTGAGCCACTACGCCCGGGCGATCGGCCTGGCATTCCAGGTGCAGGACGACATCCTCGACGTCGAAAGCGACACCGCCACGCTCGGCAAGCACCAGGGCGCCGACATCGCCCGCGACAAGCCGACCTACCCGGCGCTGCTCGGGCTGGATGCGGCCAAGGCCTACGCCATCGAACTGCGCGATCAGGCCCTGCATGCGCTGCGCCCCTTCGATATCGCCGCCGAACCGCTGCGCGATCTGGCGCGTTTCATCGTCGAACGCCGCAGCTGAAGCATCCGGCCGCCGCCAGCGCGGCCGCGACGAAGCCCCACCGAGCGCGCGGCCGTTCTTATCGTCGCCCCCATCGGGTAAACTGCCGCTCTTTTTTCAACGACAAAACGATCCGCCTGATGCCCAAGACGTTCCATGAGATTCCTCGGGTGCGCCCTGCGACGCCCGTTCTTGACCGAGCGGCGACGCCCGAGCAGCTGCGCCGACTGGGCGAGGCGGAACTCGACGAGCTCGCCAACGAACTGCGCCAGGATCTGCTGTTCAGCGTCGGCCAGACGGGCGGCCACTTCGGTGCCGGCCTCGGCGTGATCGAGCTGACCATCGCTCTGCACTACGTCTTCGACACCCCTGACGACCGTCTGGTCTGGGATGTCGGCCATCAGGCCTACCCGCACAAGATCCTCAC
>Ga0172382_10002299_pt1 | contig 32386 bp, 24 predicted proteins | sample Leawel138RmetaG_FD_122245 | JGI IMG/M metagenome (GOLD analysis project Ga0172382, IMG submission 122245) | Leachate microbial communities from a municipal landfill in Southern Ontario, Canada - Leachate well 138R metaG | ecosystem: Engineered > Solid waste > Landfill > Unclassified | place...
ACTATTGTCCGATTAAAAATTAAGAAATATTGAATATATTAATCAAAATCAATAAGTTATGTTTTAAACCCGATAATCATATCTTGAGATGGAGTAATTGTCGTTTTAAATGAAAAAAAAATTACTCATTCCTTAAATTAGTATGATTAATATGGTTTTACAAAACTATCTCATGTCTTTTGTCTAAAAGCGAAGCGGTCTTAAATCTTTGTCGGACGCGACTGATTCTCAATTTTTTAAATCAAAAATATCGTTGTACGGATTGCCAGGTGTAACAAAAAACTCGCCGTCCACATATCTGTAAAAGGTTCCAATATTTTGAATTGCTTTCAGATCAGCATCATCCAATTTGATATTTGCACTTTCCAGATTCATGATGATGTGTCTTTCAGAAGTTGACTTGGGAATCACCGCAGTGCCTCTCTGCTCTGCCCATTTGATTAGCACTTGCCCCGGATTGCAATTGTGTTTTTGAGCAATTTCAACAATCGTTTTGTGATTGATCAGACTCGGTTCATTCTCTTTTTTCATCGAATGATGACGATCGCCACTGCCCAAAGGCGAATAGGCTGTGGTATGGATTCCGTTTTCAGTACAGAATTCAATCAGTTCATCCTGGGTCAGAAAAGGATGCATTTCCACCTGATTCATTTCGGGCATATCATCGGTCAGTCTTGACAAAGCTTTCAGTTTTTTGATGCTGAAATTTGAAACGCCCACATGACGGGTCAGTCCGAGTTTTTTTGCTTCAATCATCGCTTCCAAGGTTTCGATCAGCGGAACTTCAGCAAGCGAAAGATAATCGCTGTCTTCTTTTGGGAAAATTTCAATTTCGGGTTTGAATGCAACCGGCCAGTGAATCAGAAACAGATCCAGATAATCGAGCTGCAAATCTTTGAGTGTGCTTTTCAATGCCGGAATCACATCATCTCTTTTGTGCGAATTGTTCCAAAGTTTTGAAGTTACCCAGACATCTTTTCGTTTGATCTTTCCGGATGAAAAAACGGTTGAAAAAGCACGCCCGACCGCATCTTCATTTGCATAATTCTTTGCGCAGTCAATATGTCGATAGCCGTTTTCCAAAGCGGTTGTCACAGCATTTTCAACTTCTGTCGGTTTTGATTTCCATGTTCCCAAACCGATTGCCGGCATGCGGTCACCGTTTCTAAATTCCAGATGATTCATTTTTATTGATTAATCAAACAAACAAACAAAGTTAATTAAATTAGACTGTTTTGACCTTAAGATTCAACAGGAATCCTTTAGTGAAACAGAAATTCGGATTTTAATTTTTTATAATCCAAATTGTGTACTTTTGGGGACAGATCATGATTGAAATGAGTTTGAATTCAAACAAAGACATCGCATTGGTATTATCAGGCGGAGCTGCCAGAGGACTCGCCCACATCGGTGTGATCAGAGAACTGGAAAACCGAGGATTCAACATTGTCAGCATCACCGGAACTTCGATCGGTGCGCTGATTGGCGGATTGTATGCGATGGGTCGTCTGGATGAATTCGAAGACTGGATCATCAAACAGAGAAGCTACAGTTTTATCAAACTCCTTGATATTTCATTCAGAAGAAACGGAATTATCAAAGGCGAAAGAATTCTTCAGAAACTCAGAAAGGAAATTCCGGGTATGAACATCGAAGAACTGCCGATTCCTTTTTGCTGTGTGGCTACCGATCTTTATACCCAGCAGTCTGTGGTTTTGGACAAAGGGAGAATTTATGATGCCATTCGCGCATCAATTGCAATTCCGTCGGTTTTCACACCGGTCAGAAGAGACGGAATGCTGCTGGTTGACGGTGGCGTGTTAGACAATATTCCGGTTGATTTTGCGATTCGTACAAAGCCGGAAGACAAAATTCTGGCAGTCGATGTGAATGCACGAATCCCGATGGAACATCCTTCCAAAGGTCTTTCTAACAGAAATCTGAGTTTGTTCAGACTGAGTAATCAGGTGATTTCGCTGATGACCGAAACACTCGGAAATATGAAATTAAAAGAAAATCCACCCGATTTTACAATACGGATTTCAAGATTTTCATGTGAATTGTATGAATTCTACAAAGCAAAAGATCAGATCGAGTTGGGAAGAAAATCTGCAGCCGAACAGCTTGATCATTTTTAAATTTAAATTATTCTGAGAATTTTACGATTTTGAATCATCATTCAAAAGCCCCAATTTTGCATTAAACTTTTGAAAATGCTTGGACTGAAATTGGCTACTGACCCGAGATGGGCAAATATTGCAGAGAAAAATTTGGAAGAAATACTGACCGATCATGCCTGGTGCGAACAAAAAGCAGCGTCAAACGCAATTTCACTGATCGTCAACAATTCACAATATCCTGACCTGGTTTCGACCATGACCGAAATTGCGATGGAAGAGATGAGTCATTTCCGGATGGTACACGAAATCATCAGGAAAAGAGGATACACACTCGGACCTGAAAGAGCAGACGATTATGTAGGACAATTGTATAAATTCTGCAAAAAGGACGGAAGCAAAAATCAGTCGTTTGTTGACAGATTGTTGTTTGCGGCAATGATAGAAGCAAGAAGCTGTGAAAGATTCAGGGTTTTGTCAACCGAAATCAAAGACAGTGAACTTGCCAAATTTTATCACGAACTGATGGTTTCAGAGGCAAATCATTATACCACCTTTCTGAAATTTGCAAGAAAATATTCAACCGATGTGGATGTGGAGAAACGCTGGAAGGAATGGCTTGAATTTGAAGGCGAACTGATCAAAAATTATGGAAAAAAAGGCGAAGTTCACGGCTGATTCGAACCCAAATCCAATTCAAAAATAAAATCATCCATTACATAAGAATTTCCGATTTCAAAAACACCTTCACCGATCTTTTGAAAACCCGATTTTTCATAAAATCTGATCGTGTCAGTATTGTATTTGTTCACATTGAGGCTGATTTTGAATAGCTTATGCTCGATTGCAGTCTTTTTGACAAAATCCATCATCAGTTTTCCAAAGCCTTTTCCGCGAACTTCTTTTTTCAGATAAATCTTTGACAGATACATGGCTGATTTTTCAGGTTTCAGCATCAGATAACCGACCGGTTTTTCATTGTCCCAAAGCATCCGCCAGATGCATCCCTGACTGATTTCTTCCAAAATTTTTTGTTTGGAATGAAACAATTCCAGCATATAATCAATCTGTTCTTTGCTGATGATTTCGATGTAATGCTGATTCCAGATTTCAGAGGCAAGTTGCTGAAGCAGTTCGATTTCGTCTTCGGTGACCGGTTTGAGTTCTGTCATTTGATTGATTTCGAATCAAAATTAATTCAAATTGATGATTTAAAAGCAACAATCAAATTAGAAATCCGAAGCCTGTCCAAAGTCAAATTCAATTTCTATCTTTGTTCACTAAATTCAATCAAAATGTACAGCGAAAAATTTCATAAACATCTGTCCGATACCCTGGCAGATCTCGACAATCAGGGATTATTCAAAAGAGAAAGGATCATCGCCTCACATCAGGCGGCAGAAATCACGCTTCAGAACGGAAGCAGACTTTTGAATTTCTGTGCAAACAATTATCTGGGACTTTCCGATCATCCCGAAATCATCAAAGCTTCTCAGGATATGCTTGACAAAAGAGGATACGGAATGTCGTCGGTGCGTTTTATCTGCGGTACCCAGGACATACACAAAGAATTGGAAGCGCGTATCGCTCATTTTTTGGGAATGGAGGATTCGATTCTTTATGCGGCCGCTTTTGACGCAAACGGCGGTGTTTTTGAACCTTTGTTTACAGAAGAGGATGCAATTATTTCTGACGAACTGAATCATGCTTCGATCATTGACGGTGTGCGTTTGTGCAAAGCTGCGAGATATCGTTACAAAAACAATGATATGACCGATTTGGAAGAGCAGTTGAAAGCAGCTTCCAAAAAAAATCACAGATTTACAATCGTTGTAACTGACGGAGTTTTCTCGATGGACGGGATTGTTGCCAATCTGAAAGGTGTTTGTGATCTGGCTGAAAAATACGGTGCGCTGGTCATGGTTGATGATTCGCATGCAACCGGATTTATCGGCAAAACAGGTCGCGGCACACACGAATACTGCGATGTGATGGGACGTGTTGATATCATCACTTCTACGCTCGGAAAAGCATTGGGCGGTGCAATGGGTGGTTTCACAGCCGGAAAAAAAGAGGTGATCGAAATGCTCAGACAGCGTTCGAGGCCTTATCTGTTTTCAAACTCGCTGGCGCCGGGCATAGTGGGTGCGGCACTGCATGTGTTTGATCTGCTTGAGAAAGATACTTCGCTGCGCGACAAAGTGATGGAAAATGCAGAATATTTCAGAGGGAAAATGAAAGCTGCCGGTTTTGACATTCCGGACGGAGATGCCGCAATCGTTCCGGTGATGCTTTATGATGCAAAACTTTCTCAGGTGATGGCTGACAAACTGCTGGACGAAGGAATCTATGTTATCGGATTTTTCTTTCCGGTGGTACCGAAAGACAAAGCAAGAATCAGGGTTCAGCTTTCGGCAGGACATACAAGAGAGCACCTGGACAGAGCGATTGCCGGTTTTACCAAAGTGGGTAAAGAGCTTGGTGTGATCCAATAAAAATTTATAAAAATAATAAGAAAGCCTGTTCAGAATTTGGACAGGCTTCTTCATTATTTCTTTCTGTGGAATTTTAAGTTTTGACCAGTCTGGCGAGATATGAATCCTGATCGTCAATGATTTTTTCGACTTTGAATCCAATTTCTTCTGCAGCTGTTTTAAGATTATCATAATCGAGATACAGCATTTTAAAAGGTTCATCTTCCTCGCCTTTGTAACTGACATAATATTCGACTTCGCCATAATAATGATCGATCGGCAGTTCGATTCCTTCAGGATTTTCAAACATATACATTATGTCTGTTCCATCGATTAATAACTGGCCGCCCGGATTGAGCAGCTGATGAAGTTTTTTGAGATAATCATCCATTCGGTCAATGGTTTCAAAAATCCCGGTTCCGTTCATCAGCAGCAGGATTGTGTCAAAAGTTCCGTCATTGAAATCGAGCAGATTCCGGCAAACTGAATTTTTCATACCTCTCAATTTGCAGACTTCAATTGATTTTTCGGAAATATCAATTGCTGTCACATCAAGCTGTTTTTGATTTTGGAGATAAAGACTGTGTGAACCGGCTGCTGCGCCCACATCCAGAACTTTTCCGTTTGAGAGTTCGAGCGCTTTCTGTTCGATTGGCGGCATTTCTTCAAAATCTCTGAAAAGGTAGGAAACCGGCAGCACATCAGGCTCAGAAACTGAAGATTCGGTAATGATATCTTCTGCTGAATTTTGATGAAAATGATCCCAAATCGCTTTGCCCATCAAGTCTTTCATAGATTATTTGTCGTTTTTTTAGACGGTTAGAAATCCTACAAATTCATTTGCTGATTTTGATCAACTTTTTTTTCGAGTTGATAGTCAACCGTCTGATTGGTTTAAATTCGAATACAAATATAAGTTGAATGTGTCAATCAGGCCAATCTGAAGCTTTTTACATTTTGATTAAATATTTAAAAATTGAGATTAACTTTAAATTTGTTTTGAATTGAATTGAATTGAAGAAGTTACTGGCATTGAGTTTTGCTTACTTTTAACATAGCATTAAAAAATTTTGGTACAATGCTTGCCGTTTTAAGAATATTATTAACCAATAAATTAATCAAAAAATGAAAAAAATTATTGCACTCAGTATGATCAGTTTCGGTTTGAGCCTCGGACTGGCACAACAGAAATCTGAAACCATGAAGAAATCTGAAGATCAGGCAACTACTACTGTAAAGAAACAAAAGCAACAAATCTCTGATGATGAAGCAGCTGTTCAAAAATCAGATTGGAACAAAGAAAAAAGAGCCAAATTGAAGAATAACCGGGATCAGAAAAAAGCTGATTTCAAAAAAGGAAACAGAGGTCAAAAAGACATGAAATCCAAAATGAATGCTGAGAAAAGAAAAGAAATGACTCCTGAGGAAAGAATGAAATTGAGAGAAGAACGGATGAAAAGAGCGAATGAAAACGGTCAGATCGATATTCAAAAACAACAGGAAATCAAAAGAAAATCAGAAGGCGTAAGATCAAATAAAGCTGCAAACAGTTTGAAAGCAGAATAACCCAAAGAATACAGAGTTTTAAAATTAGTTGTAATTTTTAAACGAAAAACGGATATTAGCCCGATCAAATTCAATTTTGGTCGGGTTTTTAATTTTTTATCGGATGAATATCTTCAAATATCTTTTAATTTCATTTTTTGTTTTATCGGTTTCGGTTTCCGGCCAGGAAATTTCTGAAAAGAAAGTTGACGAGACCGTCCAAAATGCGCTCAAAACCTTTAATGTACCCGGAATTTCGGTCGGAATCATCCATGATGGAAAAGTCATTCTGGCAAAAGGATACGGATTGGCAAGCATCGATACCGGTGAAAAAGTGAATTCAGCAACCAACTTTGGAATTGCATCCAATTCAAAAGCTTTCACCACAACTGCACTGGCATTATTGGTTGATCAGGAAAAACTGGATTGGGACGACAAAGTGAAGAAGTACATACCTGAATTCAAAATGTACAATGATTATGTGACCGAAGAATTCACCATCCGCGATCTGTTGACCCACAGAAGCGGGCTCGGACTGGGTGCGGGAGACCTGATGGTTTGGCCTGACGGACATGATTTTGTACCCGAAGACATCATCCGAAATATTCATTTTCTAAAACCGGTTTCGGGTTTCAGAACCAAATACGATTATGACAACCTGCTGTATATCATTGCAGGCGAAGTGATTGAAAGAGTGTCGGGTCAGAAATGGACTGAATTTATAGAAAAGAATTTTATCGTTCCACTTGGGATGACCAGAACCGGTGCGAGCTGGAATACGCTCATCGACAAATCAAATGTGATCGATCCGCATGTGCCGATTGACGGAAAACTCAAGGTGATAGAAAGATATACCAATCCGATTTTTGATGCGGCCGCAGGTCTTTATTCAAATGTTGATGACCTGGCCAAATGGATTCAGTTTCAGCTTAATCTGGGGAAAACTCAGGACGGAAAACAACTGGTATCAGAAAAACAGATGAAACAGCTGATCACACCTCAAACCATACAGCCGAATTTTACCCGACCGCCTTACAACACACTTTTCAGAGCTTACGGTCTCGGTTTTCAGCTTCAGGACATGAACGGAAAACTTGAGGTTTCGCATACCGGAGGACTGGAAGGGATCGTTACCCAGATCATTATGTATCCGCAGCTGAATCTGGGCATCATCGTGCTGACCAATCAGCAGGCGGGTGCTGCATTTATGGCCATTTCAAATACGATCAAAGATCATTATCTCGGTCTGGCCGAAAAAGACTGGGTAAAGGAATACGGAGAATTGATTGCAAAAAGAACCGGAGAAGCAGATGTGGTTACAGATGAAGTCTGGAAAACCGTTGAGAATAACAAAAAACTAAGATTAGCCTATATCGACAGCCTTCCCGGCACCTACAAAGACAATTGGTTTGGCGAGGTGAAAATCACGATGAACAAAGGGAAACTCAGATTTGAATCGGCCAGATCATCACAGCTAAAGGGCGATATGTTCTATTACAAAGGCGATACTTTTGCTGTAAAATGGGACAACGCTTATCTGCACGCAGATGCTTTTGTGTTTATAAAAGTGAAAGACGGAAAAGTCACAGGACTCAGGATGGAACCGATTTCTCCGTTGACTGATTTCAGTTATGATTTTCAGGATTTGGATTTTTCTAAGCAGGATTAAATTCAGTCCAAAATAATTTATTTTTACAACTCATCCCTTAAAATTGACGATTCGTCCTATTAATTTTTGTGTAAATTTATACAGTGCTGAAATTTGTCTCATCAAATTAAAAAACCTGTCATCATGCAAAAATTAATTATCATTTTGAGTATCCTGATTCTGGGATTGTTTTCCAGAGCCAACGGACAGACAAACTACAATTCCGAAATGCAAAACGCATTGACCGAATTTTCAACAGCCTATGCCGACGGCAGTTTTGAAAAAGCTGCTGCCGATTTTGACAAAATCTCAAAATCAAATCCCGACAACTGGCTTCCGCTTTATTATTCGATGCTATCAAGAACGCTAAAAGCGTTTTCACTCGAACCGGAGGAAGCTGTCAAAGTTTCGGGCAAACTTGAAAAAGATTATGACAAACTGATTGAAATGAATCCCGACATGTCGGAAACACTGACACTGAGAGCACTTTTCAGAACCGTAAAAGTGGCTAAAGACCCGATGAATTACGGAATGGTGCTTCCCTCGGCTATCATTGCCGATTACAATGAAGCAATTAAAATTAATCCGGAAAATCCAAGACCGCTTTATTTGCTCGGACAGTTCAATATGCGTTCGGCACCCTATTACGGAACAGATCCGGTTCAGTATTGCCCCATGATCAAAAAGGCAAAACAGTTGTACGCCAATCAATCGGTCAATGATTTTGAACCTGCTTGGGGAGAAAAAAATACGGATGAAATCCTGGAAACCGAATGTGTTGAATAACCGTTATGCTTGGTTAAAATATTCAGATGAAAAATATTCAAAAACATATTGTTTACGGCCTGATCATCGTTTTGGTCATCAGCACTATAAATGTTTTTTTCTATTTTTTGAATCATGACGCACTGCCCGGAATCCGATTGTCACTCGAGTATTTTGGCTGGTCTGTTTATTTTACTGTCGGTCTGTACTCGGTGAATGCCTGGGTGAGCAATAAAGTTCAAAAGAGTTTTCCAAAATTTGATTTGGGCAATATTGTCAAGAAATTTATCATCGGAACGGTTGGCAGTGCCATAGTCAGTCTGGTTACCGGTTCACTGCTCTATCTCATCATGCGATTATTTTATGGAGATCCGTGGTCAGAAGCACTTCACAAACTGTTTTTCTCTGCAGATTCTTCCGAAGGAGTCCGATTGATGGTTTGGTTTGCAGTGACGATTGCAGTCATTTTTCAAACTGCTTCGCTGATCCAGTATTATCAGTCGGGGCAGCTGAAGGAGCAGAAAAAGCAGGTGATCAGAATTTCAAAACAGCATGAATCGCTAAAATCACAAATCAGTTCACACTTTTTGTTCAACAGTCTGAATGTTTTGACCGGTCTGATCGAAGAGAACAGTGAAAAAGCGCAGGAATTTGTCGGAGACCTCTCATCGGTCTATCGTTATGTACTCGAACAAAAAGACAAGGAATGGGTACCGCTCGAGGAAGAGATTGAATTTTGCAGAACCTATATGGAGCTGGTTCAGAAAAGATACGAAGACGGCTTGTTATTTGAAATCGACAGTGATTTACCAAATGATTATCTGATTGCTCCATTGACTTTACAGATTCTGATTGAAAACTGCATCAAGCACAATCGGGTTTCGTCTGATGAACCACTATATATAAAGGTGTACAAAGAAGCCGATTATCTGATTGTGAGAAACAATTTTCAGTTAAAAAAACAATTGAATCAGTCAACGGGTAAAGGTTTGGAACATATACAAAGTCAATATCAGAATTTTGAAAATCGGGTTAAAATCATTCAGGACGAAAATAATTTTACAGTTAAAATACCATTCATCACAAAAAACAATATCATTATGGAAATCAATAAAAAATACACAGAAGAAGAATACAGAGCAGCAAAAGAAAGAGTTGAGCAAATTCAGGGATTCTATTGGAATCTTGCCAGTTACCTCGTAGTAAACAGTTTTTTTACATTTTTGGACATCAAAAATGATGGTGTGTACAATTGGGCCTATTGGCCGTTGATCGGTTGGGGGATTGGTGTGACTTTTCATGCGATCAATGTCTTTGGCATCTTCAATTCGGCCGGCTGGAAAAATCGGATGATTCAAAAGGAATTGGAGAAAAGAAAGGAGGAAAGAGATTATTTTGACAGTCAGCTGTAAAACAATTTGATATGAGAATCAGAAATTTCAAAACAGAAACCAAAGATGTCGTTCAGGCGAGAAAAAGAGTGAATGAAAAGATCGGTTTCTATATACATCTGACTGTCTATATTTGTATCAATTTATTTTTTAATATTTGGAATTGGATTGATGGAGGAGAATATTGGGCATTGTTTCCGCTTCTCTTTTGGGGTGTTGGTTTGGGCATCCACTACCTGAATGTGTTTGACCTGTTCGTGATGACCGACTGGAAAAGAAAACAGATATTGAAACAGATTGAAAAACAAAGAAAGAAATCAAATCAACAATGAACTGTATCATCATTGAAGACGAAAAGCCGGCAGCCAGATATCTTGAGAGACTGCTTCAAAAACTTGGAACAGAACCTGTTGCTGTGCTCAACAGTGTCAGGGAATCGGTGGCCTGGTTTGGGTCTCACCCCGAACCCGATCTGATCTTTCTCGACATACAGCTCGGCGACGGAATCAGTTTTGAAATCTTTGAAAAGGTACAGCCAAAAAGCGCAATCATCTTTACCACAGCCTTTGACGAATATGCGGTCAGGGCGTTTAAATTCAACAGCATCGATTATCTGCTCAAACCGATCAATGAAAATGAATTGAAAAATGCAATCAGAAAATTCAATGAACAGCATTCAAATATTTCCTGGGATCTGATCAAACTCAAAGAACTGCTGAGTCAGAATTTTGAAAACAAATTCAGAGAACGTTTTCTGGTTCGAGCGGGCAGCAGTCTGAAAACGGTTGAAACCCATCAGATCAATTGTTTTTATTCAAAAGACAAATTCAGTTTTCTTTTTACCGAAAATCGGGAATATCCGGTCGATGTCAGTCTGAGCGAACTCGAAAATCAATTGAACCCGAAAGATTTTTTCAGAATCAGCCGCAACGCAATTGTCAATCTTAAATTCATCGAAAAAATAAAAACCCATTCGGGCAGCCGCTTCAATATTGAAATCAAAAACGTGTCTGAAGAACTCATTGTCAGCCGTGAACGAACTGCAGATTTTAAAAACTGGCTGGAGGGCTAAAAATTTAGTATCGCTTTGCTCTCATCTGATTGGTTGCTGACAATTAGGCAGTTATAAAATAATTTCAGGGTTCTGACTTTCAATTGTTCATAAAATGTGGATACCAAATTCTGACTTTGGTCAAAACATTGAAATTGATAGGCTACTTTTATATCCGACAAAAAATCGCTTTATTTAATTTGCAGAACAGATTAAATCCGGGCATTTAAATTATAGAAATCAGGTCTTTGTGATTTAAATGTTTTTGATTTAACAGCATTGGTCTTCGCGAATTATTTTTCGGCGGTTGGGTGAAATTATTTGCTAAACTTAAATTAATTAAAAATGGAGGAGGTTTTGGAAAAAACAAAAGTCTACACGGCTCAGGAAGCGTTCGAAGCAACTGTCGAATATTTCAAGGGCGATGATTTGGCGGCAAGGGTCTGGGTCAATAAATATGCGCTGAAGGATTCAGACGGAAATATTTATGAGCTCACACCCGATGATATGCATCGAAGGATTGCCCGCGAAATTGCCAGAATTGAAAAGAAATACGCAAATCCTTATACCGAAGACGAGATTTTTGATGTCATTAAAAATTTTAAATACATCGTTCCACAGGGAAGCCCGATGACCGGAATCGGAAACAACTATCAGATTGCATCGCTTTCAAACTGCTTTGTGATTGGCAGTATCCACGACGGCGACTCATACGGCAGCATAATGAAGATTGACGAGGAGCAGGTACAACTGATGAAAAGAAGAGGTGGCGTCGGACATGACCTGTCCGGAATTCGTCCCAAAGGATCGCCGGTTAAAAACTCAGCACTGACTTCAACCGGTCTGGTTCCGTTTATGGAGCGTTATTCAAATTCGACCCGTGAAGTTGCACAGGACGGAAGAAGAGGTGCGCTGATGCTGTCGGTTTCGATCAATCACCCCGATGCTGAAGATTTTATCGATGCAAAAATGGAGCAGGGGAAAGTAACCGGCGCAAATGTATCGGTTCGTATCGATGACGGATTTATGAGATCACTCAAAAATGGTTCAGAATACGAACAGAAATATCCGATATTCAGTTCAAATCCGAAATTTTCAAGAAATATCCAGCCGTCTTCAATTTGGAAAAAAATCATTCACAATGCATGGAAATCAGCAGAGCCGGGCGTACTCTTTTGGGACACAATTCAGCGAGAATCAATTCCTGACTGCTATTCAGATTACGGATTTGAAACCGTATCGACCAATCCGTGCGGTGAAATTCCGCTTTGTCCTTACGATTCATGCCGTCTGATTGCGATCAATCTATATTCCTATGTTGAAAATCCGTTTACACCTCAGGCAAAATTCAATTTTGAACTGTTTAGAGAACATGCAGCAATTGCCCAGCGAATGATGGATGATATCATCGATCTGGAAACCGAAAAAATTGATGCAATTCTTTCAAAAATAGAAAGCGATCCGGAAGAAGAGGAGCTAAAAAGAACAGAAAGACAGCTTTGGCAGAAAATCAGAACCAAAACACTTCAGGGAAGAAGAACCGGTGTGGGAATCACAGCCGAAGGCGATATGATTGCGGCACTGGGACTGAGATACGGAACCGAAGAAGCAAACGAGTTTTCTACCGAAGTTCATAAAAATATGGCACTTGCATGCTATGGCTCATCCGTAAAGATGGCCAAAGAAAGAGGTGCATTCGAGATTTATGATTCCGAAAGAGAAAAGGACAATCCGTTTATTTTAAGAATCAAAAAAGAAGAGCCGGAACTCTATGAAGACATGGTGAAATACGGTCGAAGAAACATTGCGCTGCTGACCATCGCACCGACAGGTAGTACAAGTCTGATGACACAGACCACTTCGGGTATCGAACCTGTATTTCTTCCGGTGTACAAAAGAAGAAGAAAAGTAAATCCGAACGACAAAGACGTAAGGGTTGATTTTGTGGATGAAGTTGGGGATTCGTGGGAAGAATACATCGTTTTCCACCATCATTTCAAAACCTGGATGGAGGCAAACGGAATCGATTCCGATAAGAACTATAGCCAGGAGGAAATCAATGAACTGATTGAAAAATCACCTTATTACAAGGCGACTTCAAATGATGTGGACTGGCTGAACAAAGTGAAACTTCAGGGAAGTGTTCAGAAATGGGTGGATCATTCAATTTCTGTGACCATCAATCTTCCGGCCGAAGCAACCGAAGAATTGGTCGACAAACTGTATGTGACTGCGTGGGAAAGCGGTTGCAAAGGAATCACTGTGTACAGAGACGGTTCCAGATCGGGTGTTTTGGTGGCTGCAGATGCAAAGGCCAACCATGGAGAATTGGACGAATTTCCGACCAAAAGACCCCAGGTTCTCGAAGCTGATGTGGTCAATTTCTACAACAACAAAGAAAGATGGGTTGCGTTTATCGGTCTGATCAACAACAAACCCTATGAGATATTTACCGGTATTGCAAACGAAGAAGAAGGAATTTTACTTCCGAAATGGCTGACCAAAGGTTGGATTATCAAGAACAAAGATGAGAACGGAACTTCGAGATACGATTTCACCTATACCAATCCGAGAGGTCATAAAAATACAATTCAGGGACTTTCTGATAAATTCAATCCTGAATTCTGGAATTATGCAAAACTGATTTCAGGTGTATTGAGACACGGTATGCCGATTGAAAAAGCGGTGGATTTGGTCAATCAGATGGAACTCGATTCAGAATCGATCAATACTTGGAAAGCAGGTGTGGCACGTGCACTCAAAAAATACATTCCAGACGGAACAGAGGTTCACGGTCACCAATGTTCAAGCTGCGGTTCTGATCAGGTAATCTATCAGGAAGGATGTCTGATCTGCAAAAATTGCGGTTCGAGCAAGTGCGGATAAAATGAGAATGAAGTGAGTATTGAAGCGGTTGAATTTTTAGGAATTCAGCCGCTTTATTTTTTTTAGCCAACAAAGATCAGATGAAACAGAAAAACACTTTTTTGTCTTCTTCTTGATTAAATTGTACATTTGTGAATCGAATTGATTATAAAATCGTGAAAAAGAAAGCAGCATCCGATTCAAATAAAACCTTAATACCAAAAATGCACAATGTGGATATTGACCTGATTGAAATGTCGCTCGACATCACCAAACAGACCATCAACCGGCTGACCCAATCCAATCCGCATCTGGGTTTGGCGGATTCTGAAGAAAAACTGAAAAAGAAAGTAGGAGAGACCATTACACCTGATGGAATCGGGGGTGAAAAAGCACTAAAAATCTGGAGAGATATTTTGTCAAAAAACATCATGTCGATGGATCATCCCAGACATCTTGCCTTTATTTCTGCAGCGCCGACCAAGGCGGCAGTCATGTTTGATTTGGTCACTGCCGCTTCTTCCATCCACGGTTCATACTGGCTTTTGGGTGCGGGCGGAATTTTTGCAGAAAATCAGGCGATGGAATGGATGGTCAAACTGACAGGACTGCCCAAAGGCGCTTTTGGGGTTTTTACTGCCGGCGGAACCTCAGCCAATCTTTCGGCCATTGTGACTGCGCGTGAGAATTGGAGGATGAAAAATTCTGAAAATTACACCCAAAAAGGAATCATACTCGCTTCGAGCGAATCGCATTCATCGATTGAAAGCATGGCAAAAGTGATTGATGCAGAATTGAGACTGATACCGATTGAAGAAAAGCTGACTTCTGAACTGATTGAAAAAACAATTTCGAACTATACAAAAGAAGACCGAGATCGGATATTCTGTGTGGTTGCAACCGCCGGAACCACCAATGCCGGCATCATTGACGATCTGGAAGGAGTCGCAGCTGTTTGTCAGAAATATGACTGGTGGATGCATGTTGACGCGGCTTATGGCGGTGGCGCACTGCTTGCCGATACGGTTCGTCATCTTTTCAACGGAATCGAAAAATCTGACAGCATTACCATCGACCCGCACAAATGGCTCTTTGCGCCTTATGACTGTGGTGCGATCATTTATAAAAATCCAGAACTCGCAAAAGAAGTTCATAAACAGGAAGCATCCTATCTCGATATTTTCAAAGAAACCGAAGCGAACGGATTCAATCCGTCTGATTATCAGCTGCAGCTGACAAGGCGTGTTCGCGGGCTGCCGCTATGGTTTTCGCTGGCAATGCACGGCACCAACCGATACAAAGAAGCGATCGAGTGGGACATTAAACTGGCTGAAATTGCAGCCGAAAAAATCAGATCAAATCCAAAACTCGAACTGGTGCGCGAACCTTCACTGAGCGTGGTTCTGTTCAAACGAAAAGGATGGACTCCCGATGATTATAAAAACTGGACTTTCAGAAATCTCGAAAAAGGATTGGCGCTGGTAACGCCTACCAAATGGCGAATCAACGGTGTTCGTGAAACAGTTATCAGATTTTGTTTTATCAACCCCGATGCCACTGAGGACGATATCGATTTGATTTTGGAAACGCTTGAAGATTGAGTTGAATTTGAAAATCGCCAAAACAGGAGTTTTAATTATCTTTTTGAAGGCTAAAGCCTGTAAGGTCTTTCAACATTATCTTTATATTTGTAAAAATCTAACCGATTAATTCTATTAAATTATGCTTCAGTCCAAAGCGCTTGCAATCATGAAATCAGGTCGAAATGTCTTTCTGACAGGATCTGCCGGTGCGGGCAAAACCTATGTGCTCAATCAGTACATTCAGTATCTGAAGGAACACAGGATTGGAGTTGCGGTGACTGCATCAACCGGAATTGCAGCTACACACATGAACGGACAGACCATACATTCATGGTCGGGCATCGGCATCAAAGACCATATTTCGACCCGACAGCTGGCTTTGCTCAAAGAAAAAAAGTATTTCACAAAAAAAATGGATTCGGTTAAAGTACTTGTGATTGATGAAATCTCAATGCTTCACAGAAACCAGCTGGATTTGGTCAATAAGGTGCTCAAATATTTCAAAGGTAATCAAATGGCTTTTGGCGGAATTCAGGTGATTTTTGCCGGTGATTTCTTTCAGCTTCCGCCAATTGGTAACGATTTGGAGGAATCACGCGAGAAATTTGCGTTTATGTCTGATGCCTGGCTCGAAACCGAACCGGCCATCTGCTATCTGACCGAACAATATCGTCAGACTGAAAATGAATTGAATCAAATTTTGAATGAAATCAGAGACGGACGGGTCTCGGAACGGTCAATTGAACTGTTGAAAACACGGCTTGAAGTTCATCCCGAAGATGGAGAAATGGAAACTAAACTTTTCACCCACAATGCTGATGTGGACAGAATCAATCTTCAGTATCTGAATCAGATCGGAACTTCATCCAAACACTTCAAAGCAAATTTCAAAGGAAACCCGGCACTGATTGAAGTATTGAAAAAGTCGGTTTTGGCGTTGGAAAATCTTGAACTTAAAAGAGATGCACGGGTGATGTTTGTCAGAAACAATTATGAAGCCGGCTATGTCAACGGCACCATGGGAACGGTTAACGGATTTACAGACAAAGGATTCCCACTTGTCAGAACTTTTGACAACGAAATCATTGAAGCAAAACCCGAAACCTGGGCGATAGAGGACGAATCGGGCAAAGCACTTGCGTCGTTTACACAAATTCCGCTCCGGCTTGCCTGGGCGATTACCGTCCACAAAAGCCAGGGAATGACGCTTGATTCTGCAATGATCGATCTGAGCAGAGCCTTTGAAAGAGGTCAGGGTTATGTTGCAATTTCGAGACTTCGTGATCTGAACGGATTGAAACTCAGGGGGTTGAATCAGACTGCTTTGGAAGTCGATGAACTGGCGATGCGTGCTGACGTCCGTTTTCGCGAACTATCAGGGGAATGGGATGATTCGCTTGAGGAAAAAGATCTTGAAAATGAATTCAGAAGTTTTATCAGATATTCCGGCGGGACGCTTGACAAAAGAGAAATTGCAAAGACAAAAGAAAAATTCGTTCAAAAAGGAAAAGCAGAAAAAGAATCCACCTATCAGATTACCAAAAAACTGGTAAACAAGAATCTGAGTATCAGTGAGATTTCAAAAAAAAGAGGTTTGACCGGCGGAACCATTCTGAGTCATCTGATTCGAATTGCGGAAACGGATCCGGAAATTGATTTGGAAATGTACAGACCTGATGAATCGGTTCTTGAAAAAGTAAAAAATGCGGTTCAAAGTCTGGATGATGAATCAAAATCGTCTTTGTCCAAAATTTATGAAAAACTCGATCGTCAGCTCAGTTATGACGATATCAAAAAAGCACAGATTTTTATCGGCAGAAAATAAAAAAATCCGCAGAAATCATTCATGCGGATTTTCATTTGAGATTGCTTTTAGATTTATTCCACTATAAAATAGATTCCTTTTCGATTTGCGGGTTTGCTTTGCTCCCCGGGTGCAAACTGCTGAAATTCAACCAGACAGCTTCCTGCTTTTTCACCTTTCACTTCAAAAGTTCTTACACCGGGAACGCCGACCATATTGCCATCATTGCTGCCTGCGGAGAAACTGCTCAACCCCATGCTGACAGAACAGTCGCTGTTTGACTGTGAAGTCCATGAATAACCGGTGGATGGATTTTCTTCCACTTTTACGGTGATGGTGTTGCCTTGTTTGATTTTGACAAAATCAAGATTGTTGTAAGTGTCGAGGTTCACCTCATTTGGAAAATAATTCCAGCTTTCGTGCAAAGTATTACCGCAGCTGATCATTAGAAATGAGGTGATTGAAAGGATAAAATATTTTTTCATCAAACTTAAATTTTGAGTGAATTTAGGTTTTTTTCTGATATAATTCAAATAAAAATTGATTTCACACAAATTTTCAAAAAATAAATTCTAAATCAAATTGCTGTCAGGATCATAAATAATTGTCAAGTGCTTCACTGAATTTTTTTTTCATATCATTTGCAAGGCTTTGAGGTTCCAAAACTTTCAGATTTGCACCCATCGACATCAATTCGAATAAGAAGTCATAAGTCGGCACAATTTTGAGTCTGACCAGCATTTCATCACCGTTTTCTTCCAAAATCTGCTGAGAAGAATGGAGCGGGAGCGTTCGGATGTACTGACCCTGATTATTTGTGAATTTCAACAGGATCTCCTGCGGCTGAGCGCCGTCCGGACCGACAATTCCGAAGCTGTCTTTGTAATGATCCTTTGGATTGGTCTTTATTGGAAACTGAAATTTTTTATCAAAAATGCTCATCGCCAGTATCCGGTCGATTCCGTAAGTTCTGAATTCTTTTTTTTCAATATCGAATGCCCTGAGATACCATCGATTTTTAAATTCTTTCAGGAGATAAGGCTCCACCAGTCTGTTTTCAGGCTCGTCATGATCAAATTTTTTGTATCTGATTTGAATTTGAAAACGATTCTGGATCGCATAGAACAATCCGCTCAGATGTTCGGTTCCCATTGGTTTTCGGGTTGAAAACTGAACAAACTTTGAAATCGACTGGTTGTAATTCAACAGCTGGAAAACATCAATTACTTCAAAAAGGCGCTCGCTGAATTCATCCAGCGAATCATTATAAATATAGTAAACCTTTTTTGATCTGTCATTTTTGATTTCAATATTATAGAGCTCTTCAATTTCTTTGATATCCCGCTGAAAAGTTCGTTTCGAAATTTCAAAATTCAAATTATGAAGATCTGATTCCATTCTCAATTTTTCCAGTATTTCTTCAAAGGTTGAAGGTTTGTTTCTCAATTTTTGAATGATCAGTCGGTGGCGCGCCAATGATTCCTGTTTTGACATGGAGTAATTTTTAAACAAATATAACAATCTGATGCGACAATTAATGTCGTCAATCGAAATATATCATATTTGATTAAAATCAGCAGTCGATACAGCAGACATCAGTAACCGGAACAAGTCTAGAGCTTCTGTAAATCCTGTAGAATCCCAAAAGATCGGTGAGCGGGTTTGGCCATTCGATGGTCCTCCTTTCATATTCGTTAATAAGCTCAATATCAATTGCATCTCTTCCATTATAGGCAGATCTTAATTTTGGTTGTATAAACTGCCATTCGTTGTCGATCGGAAACATTTCAACTGCGATTACACTCAGACTGTTGGTTCTTGGCAGTCCCAGTTGTTCGAGTTTGGCTGCAATCTGATAAACAGGGACTTTTGCAATCCCTGGCCGGTCGCCTTCTTCTCTGATGAAATAGGTGTTCCCGTTTGAATCTTTTTTCAGTTTGGGTCTATAAAACATCGGGCCTGAATCGACCAAAATATTTCGGAATGATTTTCCGTCAGCCTGCATCACCTGGGTGTACATCAGATACCAGATGTTTGTATTGGGCGGAAACGCTGTGATGTTTTCACCTTTCAGTACTGCATTGGCATGGTAGGCGGTCAGTATAATGGATTTGTCATTGGGTTCGTTTGATCGGTATGCATTGCAGACCAGTTCTGGTGCAGGATGCTGAACCCCGTTGACTCTAAGCAGTCTTCCGTATCTCGCCTGTGCTGTACTCCAGTACTCTTTTTTGTGTCCGACTCTGATTTCATAGGTGAAAAAACCAAAAAGCTCGTCGCTGTCGGAATGAAGTCCTTCCGGAAGCGGAAGCAGAAATCTTTTCGGATTGTTTTCAGATTCAGGTATCAGTTCCTGCATCAGCCCAATCCCGCTGAAATCATTTTCCATACCCGGAATAATTTTTCTGATTTTCTCTTCATTCAGACCAAACGGCAAATCTTCATCCATGTTTTCAATCAAATTCTTGTCCACTCTGCACAGATACGGGTCAGGCGCATAGGCAAGCACTCTTGCAAAATAGGTATCTTTCGGATCTGCAGGCGGTTCTTCAAATTCAAGCCAAAGATATTTCTTCCTTTCAACCGAATAGCTGTAATTTTCTATGTCATGTTCATAAGGACTCAAAGCAAGACCGACCGATACCATTTTTGGAACTTGGCTCGGTGCAGAGCTGATCGGCAGACGGATTCTTGACGAAAATTCATTTCGAAGACTGACAGCGGCCTGATTGGGTTTTAATTTTGATTGAACCGAATAATCTACATAGAGTTCCTCCGGGAATTCGAGATTGAGATCGGGCTGAGCGATGCTGTCCAAAAACAATATACGGGTATGATCTCTTTCTGAACCGTCCAGCATTGACATATTTGCGGTTTGCTGAACCCGAATCGACCCGACCGTCTTATTTTCGATGCTTACAAAATTTTCTCCCGATCGGATGAAGATCTCTCTGTGAACGATAAAACTGTCTGCCTCCAAACCGTTCCAGGACCAGTCTCTGAGCATGCTGAAATCAACAGCGATTAGCCATCTGTGCAATATTTCGTTCACACTTGCAAATGTAACCGAACCCGATTCAGGTGACATTGTATGCTGAAGTTTGCTGCAGACACCAAACTGCACCCGATTTCCGTTTTTGCCCTGAATGGTCAGATTCGTTGCAGAAAGATCCAATTCGTCTGCAAGTTGTTTGAGTTCGGCAGAGGTTTTATTTTTATTCAATTTTAAATACAGTTTTTTTGTTTTCGAAGCAGATTTTGTCTCCACATCCTCGCCGGGTCTGAGAAAATAAGCACGGAGACCGCCTGCAATCGGTGAAAGAAGTTCTTTTTCATTCGGATTAATTTTAAATGAACTGAGCATCACAGGGTTTCCTTCTCTGACAAACCGGGCAGCATAATCACCGTCAGCATTGTCAACAATCGGAACAATTGAAATCCTCAAATTGCGAGAATAGGGCAGAACCAGCCGATTGGGTGTATCATCTGTGTAATTTACACCAAGATCGATTTGTTCAAAATCCTGATACACGATTTTTATTTTGGTTTCAAAATCATAGTTTTCATTTGATTCCTCCGCATTCAGTTCAAATATTTTTTCCTGCCAGATGATATAGGATTCTCTTCCGCTTTCAGACAGTGCGTTGTCCATATCCAGGGACTTGACTTCGACAATGATTTTGAAAGTATTCACATCAGGATCGGGCAGACTGACACTGTACTGTGGTCGTTTGTCGGGGTCGTCCGGCTTCGGAATTGAATCAAATTTTGATTTTAATTTTTTTGGGATATCGGTGTATTTTCCGGTATAGGCAATAGCGGGATAACTCAGTTCCGGTCTTTTGATTCTCAGCAGCATATCATTGCCGAGCAGATTTTCGAGTATGCTCATGTCTTTGGCGATACCGGCTTCAGCTTCCAATTGGATTTCCTCCAAATTCAGAAGTCTCATTGACTGGGCTTTGATATTTCTTCTGAAATGAACATTTTCAATCGGATTTTGGCCCCCGTTGATCATTTCATCATCGATTAAAGGACCGCCGCCCGAAATATCCGAAAATCTGATTCTGAACTGATAATCTTCACCATAATGCAAATCAAGCTTATGATTTGGATCCTGGTAATAAGGGTGAAAAGTCTTTTTTGGCTGAATATCAACTGCATTGATTTCGGCAGTCTGAATTCGTTTACGAGTCTCAGCAAGCATATAGATTTCTTCGGTTTCTTTGTCCGGAATCGCCATACACTTTCCGTTCCAGGAAGAAAAATACATTGGCAGCCAAAATCCGCTGTTTTTTGTATCGCCGTGTGATGATGGATAAACCTCTGTCGGCAGTTCAAAAGAAACATCTTTCTCAAACAGTATGTCACCGCTTCCGATTTCTGTGTTCATTCGTGCGCAAATCATATTTTGCGACCGCCAGCTGTTTTCCGGTGAATTTTCTTCATCACCTCCTTTTTTGACATCTATTTTATATCCAAAAACGCCAATGGGCGCATCAATGGGCATTTCTGAAATTTCATCTTTTTGGCGGAGCGACCTGTTACCCCAGATCGTCAGCTGTTCATCATCCCAACCCAGTCTGATTCCGATGTCCTTATAGGGAGGGTTTGAAGTGTCTGTTTCCTGTAGTAAATCCTGATTGACCGGCTGATTGGCATGTACAATTTTTGCAAAACCGTCATTGTAAACAATGGCTTCCTGCATCACCTGATCATAAGAAGAATTGTTCAGTATGCTGTCCTGAATCGGAAACAGCACGGGCGCAAAAAGCCTTCTGTCTTCATCCAAAGCCGGAATTCTGGCCGCATAGGAATTGGTCTGCAATGCCGAATGGGGACTGCCGACTGCAAACTTTGTAAAGATCCAGCCGCCTTTTTCAAAACTTCTCGCAGGCAAATTGATTTCGGCCTTGTAAATAAAACCTGCTGCCTCTGCCAATACGGGGTTTCTCAGAATAAACGCCACAAGTTTTCCCCACGAAATATATTCTCGGTGGGTCGGTGCATCTGTTGGAATTACATCTTTGTTTTTGACGGCACAGTAATATTCATCATCTGTGGTTGCAAAACGGGTTCTCGGATTTGTGAAATTAAATGAGTTTCTGTAGCTGTGCGGAAGATATTTTCGAATCACCGGATTGGGACCGAATTTCTGAGCATGTGCCTGTGCACCCGTGTCACCGTTGAGGCTTGGATCTTCATCGACTTTCAAACCGTCGTTCTGTTCCAACTACTTCATAACCGATTCGATGATTTTTGTTTTGTCAAAATTTTTGGAAAGGATTTCAGGGTTTAGTGTTAAAGTAACATTTGAGTATAACGGAAGACCTTCAAGACTGTTGATGATCATCACTTCGAGTTCAAATTCGGATTCGACAAAAGAAGGAACACCCGGTTCAGGTTCTGTCAATAAATTGATATTTCTGGGCAAGACCATCAGATTGACCGATAATTTGCCGGATTTATAGGCTTGGGGAAATATCAAAAGGCTGTATAGTGGGTTCATGATTTTTAAGTTTTGTTCGTTATATGATTAACTGATTTGTCTTGTTTCTGACCATGTTTCGGTGAAACTGATGTTGATAATCCAGGCGATTGAAATGTCAACCGCAAGGGTACAGGTCGCAATGCAGTTGGTCGGACCGTTTCCGATCTTTTTTTGAACCTGGCCTTTTGCTTCGATTGAAATGGTGATGGTGGCTACTCCTCCAAATATTTCAACCCTTCCTCTAAAATACAGAAATGCACCTACTGTGAAATCCTTTAGGGTCAGCTCCATATCGATTCCGGTCATAAAAGTTACCGACGCATTTCCGATGACAGGGAAGCCGACTGCCAGTTCGGCTCCAAATCCGAATTTGAAATGGAGTGATGGTCCGGAAACCAGATCTGCAGCCAGCCGCACTTCTGCGCTTCCGTTCGCATATATGGTTGCGGCGGCTACGCTGAAACACATAACCTTTAAAGTCGCTCCCAATTCAAGATAAGCGCCAACAGACGGTTTAAGCTGATCGATTGATTCCGGAATTTTCAACGGCTGGTTGAAGAATACGCCCAATCTGAAGAATGCTTCCATCTTAAGCGGACAGGTAGGTGAGTTGTATGCCTCATCCAGAAACGGGAATCTGACGAGTGGGATTTCCTTGTCTGCCTTGAATTTGTATTCCCAGCTGTCGGCAGAATTGCTCATGACGATATTCAATCCTTTTTTTACAGCTTCCGAAGCTGCTGATTTGGGATCGAGATTCTGAAGAAATTCAAGTATGTCATAAATTTTTTGCAGTGCTTCATCAAGTTTCAATTGGGGCCCGGTTCCGCCTTCAAGACCCGCTTTTGCGTTTTTTCCGCCCTGAAAATTACCCGAAACATACAATATGGGTTTGAAGATTCCCAAATCGACCGCAATCGTAATATTCTTCATTTCATTTGCCCAGTCACCGATACTTGACGGATCTGTCACATAATCGATAACCGTCTTTTCGTCTGACACTTCATTCCCGTCCTTATCGATGGAAGTGTATTTCAGATAAATTCTGAAATCGTCTCCTTCCTTTCCGAGAATGTCAAACATGAAATTGCTGGGAACCGTATAGTTGAACACCTTTTTGATTCCTTCAGGCATCAGATTCATCACTGTTTTTGTCGGATCGGTTTCAATCAGTTGAATGGCGTCACCAATATTTGGAAAAGGACCCTTTGAGTTCAGCAGCCTGAATGAATCGGCGAGGAGTGCTGTATCTGAAAGAAACTGTTCGGGTTTCTGAAGAGCATATTCGACCGATTTTAGCATCAGTTTCTGGGTGTCTGTACTTTGAACGATTCCAAAAGTCTTTTTGAATGTGTTTATGTTTGATTTCAATGCATCAGGAAAAGCGAGCATTGTTTTCTGTGCCGAAGCCGGCAGTGGAATCCTGATTGAACCGTCTTTTGGCACAATTCCGTCTTTGATCAGACCGGGTGAAACGCCCGGATCAAGATTTTTAACAGTTCCTCCGTCATGATTGACCTCAACTACGCTCCAGCTTCCTTCTTTTGGAAATACAAACGATCCTTTGACCGAACCGACAAATACCGGTTCATTCAGATTGTCATTCTGATAAGATGCGTTCATTTCAACTGCGTTCACCTTGAAATTCTGTTTACCTTTTTCAATAGGCATCATCGCATCGGTATGGCCAAGAATGGGTGTCCTGCTCTTTCCCATTACTTCTTTTAGCACTCTGGCCGGGATTGGGATGCCGTTTGGTTTGATTTGGAGATAACCCTTAAATCTTTTTCCCATTACCCTGTCGTCCAAAGCGTCGAGTTTGATGTCCGCATCGAAATAAACTGCTACAAAATGGACTTCAATCAATTTCCCGTTTTCGGAAGTCAGAATTTTATTGCTGTCTTTGTCAAGATAATAGTCACCGGTTTGGGTGTAATAGCTGGTTAGGATTTCATCGGTATAATCCTCAACTATGTTTCTGATGTTGGACAATCCTTCAAGCACACCGGGAAAGATATCAAACGGACTTTCAAATTTATCGGGGACACTGTTGGATACCGGCCAGTCAAAACTAAAATCAAACAGGCCATCGGTTTTTGCCACCCAGCCACTGTCTTCTCTGAAGATAACTGCATTGTTGTTTCGGTTGAAAGTGATGGTGCGGGTTACGCTGATTCCCCAGGGATAAATCACACTGACTGCCTGTACCAGTTCATTCGCGGTTCTGCCTTTCAATACATCAAATTTCGCCTGTGAAATGGCTGCAAATTTTACCAAAGGGTCAGTCCAGTTGCTGAAAGTGCTGGCGCCGTAGCCCGAAAAATCGAGATGGGTGATCGGAACCCCTTTGTCGATCTCAGTGCCGTCGTCATTTTTAAAGTTTCCATTGAATATATCAGTAACCGTCTTACCGAGTATGCTTATACCCGAATACTGTTTCAGGGTATTTATTTGCTGTGTAATTCCTTTCAGTTTTGGCGGATTCGAGTTGTCGCCGGGCGAATTGTCATTTCTGGCAGCAATCCTGAATTGCATTCCGCCTTTTAATTTTCCTCCTGACTGTTCAAATTCAGGCTCGATGAATCTCAAATGATTGTCATTGTAATAATTTTTGTTTTTATTGAAAGGAGTCAGTGAAACGTTTGACAGGATTCCGTTTGGAAGTGTAAACAATATTTTTGAATCAAATTCGGTAATATTTTCAGCTTCTTCGTTTCTCAGATTGTGTTTAAATTTATGGATATAATCTTTTGGATGTATCCTTGTTTGTGTGTGATCTGCCTGGTAAAATATTGTCGGAACAGAATTATTTACCTGATTGAGCAGTCCTTCTGGCGGGTCAGGCACATCCGGATTTGGAGGTGTGATATTAAAAACCGGTTCCCAGCTGACCTGAGGCAGCGTCATTCCAAGCAGAAAACTGTGAGGGGTTTGTATATAGTTTTTATTGATTGTTATTGCATCATCGGCAGTTTGTTCAATATCATTTTTATAAATCCCGATCGATCTTCTTCCGATCGAATCAGAATATGCAACACCCCAATGGTCGGACTCGGTGCTGACATCAAACAGCACAATCGGAAACTGACGTGTCAATACAAAACCGTTTCTCTCATTTGCATAACGGTTAACCGCTTCCTGTCCGGTTTCCGGTTTTCTGTTCATTTTAAAACTTACATCGGCCGATATGTAATCATTAATTTTGTCCCACTGTGTAATCGACTGAAAGATGCCTTCGGCAAGTCCTGAACCTTTTCTTAATTGAGGAACCCGGTTGGAAGCATAAGGATGGGGAAGACTTGGCAGCATATTGTAAAGTGCATAAATACAGTTGATTTCGCCTTTGTAGGCCGTATTTGAATCATCATATTCTGACATTAAGACCAGCAGAACTTCCTTTGAAGTTGTAAAATACGCGTTTTCGAGTGCGAACTGATATCTGCCTTCTGTTTTTAAATTTCCGTTTGGATCGATACCATAACTCACCAAACCAAATGTCTTTCCCTTAGCATCAGAAGTTTTCATATAAACACAATTTCCTGACTTTGGATGGATCGGGTGATTGTCTGCACATATTGGTTTGTCGATCAAAAGATCGGCATCTGACTGACAGTACACTGTATCGGAGGTATCAGAGACCGAAAAAATAAGAAGATTGTTATAGGAAGAGAAACTGATATCCGCCTGCATAAATGCCTCATCCTCTTCCGATTTCTGCCATAGGCTGACCCGGTCATGGAGCAGTCCGAACTCCGCAGTCTCGGTTGAAATATAGACCATTCCGTTTGTTAGAAATAATTCGCAAGATCCAACCAGGACATCTGTTTCGGGGTTTCTGATTCCATCCCATTGAGTGGTCAGTCCTTCATCAATTTTCAGATTGAGAACCCCGTTAAATTCAACCTCGATTGACAGATTATTTTGAAGAACTCTTGTTCCGAGTTGCCAAAAAGAACCCAATATTTTTGCCTTTCCTTTAATTTCATAAAGATCGGATGCTGATTTTGGTTCAAAAATTCCGGCCCGCGGTGTCTGTTTGTATTCGAGTTTCATTGTTTTGTCGGCTGAATCCCATTTAAAACCGGTTGCTTTGGAGCTGAAGCCCGAACTCCAGTTCATGGTTTTTGCATTAGCCTGATGAATGCCGTCCAATACCAAAGTGGTGATTCTGCCGCGTCCACTCTTTAATTTTAAATGATCTGTCGGATGAAAGACTGTATTTTTCCCATCCGGCCCGGCCTTGATTGACTGATCGGATTTGAAGTCATTGTTGAGTTCAAAATCTGTGGCAATCTGTGTGGATTTGGCAATGGTCAGCGAATCGCCGATGATTTTATATTTTTTACTCAATTTCAGACTGCCCGATTTAATTTTCAGACCGGTATAAGTATCTGAAGGAGCTTTAGTATCCAAAAGATCAGCCCTTATCCATACGCTCCCTTTGATCAGGTTCAGCGTATCAGTCTCGTTGCCGCCGGGAATAGTGATTCTGATCGTCCGGATGGGAATAATCAGCGCGGCTTTTGTTTCGCCGGCAAAAAATATTTTAAAATCACTGATGTATTTATACAGTGTAAATACCACATCAGGACCGCCAAAAACCGGAAAAGGGCCAATTGTCTGATTGGGTTTGATGAATTTCTGATTGAGATCAAAAATCAGTTTTTTTTCAAATTGAACCGGATAGCTGTCCATCCGCTCAATTTCAAACTTTGGAATCTCAGATTCCTTCGGAAGCTTCAGGTCGTTCAATCGGGATGGAATCTCTTTTCCGACGGTCTCTGTTTTCAGCCGCTTAACGGGAAAGGGTTTTCTTTCTGAAATTTTGGCTTCTTTGAAACTCTTAATCAGAGTGTCAAGTTCTGTTTTTGTGATTTTTTTTGAATTAAAGTCAATGTCATTCAATAATTCAAGTGCTGAGTCGAGTAGTTGAGGCATTTTGGCATTTTGAGTTAATATATAATTCAATCTCAGTCTGAACTGAGTAAATCGGAATAATCCTTCAGAATGCCTTTCGGCTCTCTGTCATGTTCACTACAACAATTTGAGTAAAAAGTTGTTTAAGTTTTAGTTCTTGAGGAATACAAATTTAAAAAAAAACTTTTTTTCAATTACTATACAATTAAAAATTGCCAAATATTCGGGATTTAGGATTAAAAACTCTTCTATTGTTCTTCTTTTGTGTAACTTTACTGAAAAATAAAACAAAATGAAATCTTTAAGCATATTTACACTTTTGGTGTTCCTCTTTGGTGTTTCATTTACCGAAGCACCTCAAAAGACCGAAGCAGACGGAATCAACTTCGAAAATATCAGTTTTCAGAATGCGCTTCAGAAAGCAAAAAAAGACAACAAACTGCTGTTTGTCAATGTTTATGCAGTATGGTGCGGACCCTGCAAATTGTTGAAACAAAATACTTTTCAATCCAAAAAAGTGGCTGATGCAGTCAATTCTCATTTTATCAGTTTGGATATTGATGCCGAAAAAGGAGAGGGATCGATTTTGCACAAAAATATGAAGTGACCGCGCATCCGCTAATCCTGATCATCGACGGAAACGGAAAAGTAAAAAAAAGAATACTGGGTTATAAAAAGGATACTCAGCTTCTCAGTGAGTTGAATGAATTCCTTTAAATTCAAAAATCGAATCAAGGTTTAAACCGGGCGGAGTGATTCTCCGCCTTTTTTGTTGATATCCTTTTGACTTTTATTTGATTTGATTCGGTCAAAACAATCTTCAAAACTTATCTTTGCACTTTTAATTCTGATAAAATTACAGGGTGATGAAAATAGCCGTATTTGTTTCGGGCAGCGGATCCAATCTACAAAATATCATTGATGCTATTGATGACGGCCGATTGAATGAAACCGAAATAGCAATGGTGATTGCAGATCGCGACTGTTACGCGATTGAAAGATCACTCGATCGAGATATTCCGACCTATCTGCTCGATGACCGCAAAACTTTCTCGGAAGATGCAGATTTCAATTTGAACGGGGAAAATATAGATCTGATCGTGCTTGCCGGTTTTCTGACTGTACTTTCAGCCGAATTTACCCAAAAGTGGAAAAATAAAATCATCAATATTCATCCTGCGCTTCTGCCCAAATACGGTGGAAAAGGAATGTACGGCGAAAATGTACACAAAGCAGTTTTGGCGGCAGGAGAAAAAGTAAGCGGTGCAACGGTTCATTTTGTAACCGCAGGAGTGGACGAAGGCGAAATCATTATCCAAAAAGAATTCAAGATTGAGAAAGGAGATCAGGTGGATGATCTTCAGCGAAAAGTTGGTGAGGTGGAGAAAATTATAATGATTGAGGCTATTCAAAGGTTTGAGGTTAGAAGTTAGAAGTAAAATTTTTTATAATGAACGTGGATTTAGGGATAAGAACAAAACGATTTTCAATCAGTATAATGGATTGGGCTGAAAAATTTAATTTAAGTATCCCACAGAAGGTTATTTCTTATCAGTTGGTTAAATGCGGTATTCTGTCAAATCGAATTTTCGTGCTGACAGAAGGGCGAGAAGTGATAAGGAATTCGTGTCCAAACTCAATATTGTCCTCGACTAAGTTGACGAATGCTGTTTTTGGCTTGAGGTAATCAGCGAAAAGAAATGGATAAATGCAGATTCAGAATTAAAAGAAGAAAATGAATGATAAGCCGAATGACAAAAACCAAATTAAAGTCAAATGAAAAATTGATTATTTCAAACTTTAAAAGAATTATGGAATTAAGAAAAATATTAGGTTTATAAGCCGAAGTGCCTTCTGATTTCAAACCTCTAATTTCTAACTTGAAAATTGACAAACAAAAATTTAAAATAAAAACAAAGGTTAACAAGCCGGAATCCCTTCTGACTTCTAACCTCTAATTTCTAACTTGAAAATGAAAAAACAGGCACTCATTAGCGTTTCAGACAAATCAAATCTGGTAGAATTTGCAAGATTTCTTTCAGCCAAAGGTTACAGTCTGCTGTCAACCGGTGGAACTTTTAAATTTCTGAAAGACAACGGAATCGAAGTCACAGAAGTCAAGGATATCACAGGCTTTCCCGAAATCCTTGACGGAAGGGTCAAAACACTTCATCCAGCCATCCACGGCGGAATCATGGCAAGAAGATCAGACGAGAATCATATGAATACCTTGGCGGTACATCAGATCAACCCGATCGATATTGTAGTGGTGAATCTGTATCCGTTTTTTGCGAAAATGAATTCAGGGCTTTCCGAAGCCGATATGATTGAATTCATCGACATAGGCGGACCGTCTATGCTCCGTTCATCTGCAAAGAATTTTTATGATGTAACAGTCGTAACTGATGTAAATGACTATCAAAATATTATGGATGAAATAGAAAGTGAAGGTTCAACCAAACTTGAAACCCGAAAGCTGCTTGCCGGAAAAGTTTTTAATCTGACTTCGGCCTATGATGCAGCGATCTCATCTTATATATTGAATCAGGATTTCCCGCATTATCTGGAATCTTCTTACGAAAAAATGATGGATTTGAGATATGGCGAAAACCCACACCAGCAGGCAGCCTATTATGTGGATAAAACCCGAAATGGCGCAATGAAAGACTTTGATTGTCTTCAAGGCAAAGAGCTTTCATTCAACAACATACGCGATATGGATATTGCATTCAAAGTGGTTTCAGAATTTGAAGAAACCTGCTGCTGTGCATTAAAACACTCCACACCCTGCGGTGTTGCGATCGGTGAGTCAGTTGATGAAGCATACAGAAAAGCTTATGAATGCGATCCGGTTTCAATTTTTGGCGGAATCATCGCCTTCAACAAAGAAGTCAATGCTTCTACTGCAGAGGAACTGAACAAATTGTTTTTGGAAATTATCATAGCTCCGTCCTTTACTGACAAGGCTTTGGAGGTTTTCAAAACCAAAAAGAATTTGAGGGTCATCCGTGTGAATCATCCGGTTTCGGACCGATTGAGTTTTGTAAAAGTTGACGGTGGTCTTCTGGTTCAGAGTATGGACAATTCATTTTCAAAAGAACTGAGAACAGTAACCGAAAAACAGCCAACCGAAAAACAGCTGATCGATTTGAGATTTGCACAAAAAATTGTGAAATGGACCAAATCAAATGCGATTGTGGTGGCGACCAACGGTCAGGCATTCGGAATTGGCGGCGGTCAAACCAACAGAATTTGGGCGGCACAACAGGCGGTTGAAAGGGCAAAACAAAAACAGACTTCGGATCTGGTGATGGCTTCAGACGCATTCTTTCCATTCAGGGATGTGGTTGATTTTGCGGCAGAAAACGGAATTACTGCCATCATTCAGCCGGGCGGTTCAATGCGTGATGAGGAAAGCATAGACGCATGCAATGAACACGGAATTCCGATGGTTTTCACAGGAATGAGACATTTCCTGCATTGATAATAGAAAACTTCTGGAATTGATTTTCGGAAGTTTTTTTATAAAACAGAAGGAATAAATACTCTGTCCTTTGGAATTGATTTCAATTCTCACTAAAATTGATATTCAAAACAAATAATCTTTGATGGAATTTTTTCTAACCACTACCGAAATCGATGATCGTCCGGTTTATATCACCGGAAATTTTAACAAATGGAACCCGAAAGATCCCGATTTTAAAATGGAGGAGATTGACAAACAGCATTATTACATCAAAATTGATGCACAATTGCTGACCGATATGGTAGAATACAAATACACAAAAGGAGGCTGGGAAAACGGAGAACTCGACGACAATGGAAAGGTTTCTGCCAACCGAAGGGTGAAGCGTTCAAAACTGGCGGTCAAAGATGAAGTTACGCTTTGGCGACTCAATTGGGGGCCGTTTAAAAAAGAATTCTTCCCGATTGTCGAACTGGTCGAAGATGAATTTTATATTCCTCAACTTGACAAAACCCGTAAGGTATGGGCATTGCTTCCGTTTGATTATTACAAAACCAAAAAGAAATATCCGGTTCTTTATCTTCAGGATGCACAAAATCTGTTCAACGAAGGAACCGTTTTCGGCAATTGGGAAATCGACAAAAAGCTTTCGATCCTTGCCGAATACGGCAGAGGGGATATTATCGTTATCGCTGTCGAACACGGTGGTGATGACCGAATCAGAGAATATGTTTTCAAAAATCCGAAACTGAGCGAAGAGGCTGAAGGAAAGAAATATATCCGTTTTATAACCGACACGCTCAAACCTTATATCGATCAGAAATACAGGACTTTGAAAGATCGTGAAAATACAGGCATAGGCGGAAGTTCACTCGGTGCGCTGATCAGCATTTACGGCGGTCTGCTGTATCCTGAAGTTTATTCAAAGCTTTTGCTGTTTTCGCCTTCGCTTTGGGTGGAGCCCAACAACAATTATCCACTGGTGAGTTTTCAGCATCAGTTCAGAACCCGGGTTTATCTCTACGGCGGAAAGAAAGAAGGGCCCGAAATGGTGAACAGGGTTCGTGCATTTGAAAAGTCAATGGAGCTTTGGGAAAGACAAAAACTGTTTGATTTCAAAGTCAGAACAGTGATCAATGAGGATGGCGAACACCAGGAATTTTTCTGGTCCCAAGAATTTCCGCAGGCGATTGAATGGCTGTATTTTGACAGCATGGAAGACCCGCTTGCAATCATAGAAAGAGCCTATAAATCAAGAGAAAAGAATTA
>Ga0172382_10002303_pt1 | contig 32373 bp, 22 predicted proteins | sample Leawel138RmetaG_FD_122245 | JGI IMG/M metagenome (GOLD analysis project Ga0172382, IMG submission 122245) | Leachate microbial communities from a municipal landfill in Southern Ontario, Canada - Leachate well 138R metaG | ecosystem: Engineered > Solid waste > Landfill > Unclassified | place...
ATGACTCTATTTTAGGGGTAGGTAGGTTTCTAAAATTGAAATTTACGAATTTTTAATCATTGATTTTCAACGACTTAGAAAATATTATAAACATTTTTTTAATTTAGTCGGTTAATAGTGAAAATTAATATTACAAACTTAAGTTATCTTTTTTATGTCTTATGCTAATTTCTTCGGCTAAATTTTCAATAGCTTTTAAATCAGCTTCTTTTGGAACTCCTTTAACATAAATTGGTTCAATAATTTCAGCTTTAATATTTGGAATCATACCTGCAATTTTTTCAATAGCTTTTCCACCCCAAGCATAAGAGGCAATAACAGAAGCGTATTTTGCTTTCGGTTTTAGTGCATTTGCCAAAAGAGTTGCATAAGAAACAACAGGATGAGCTTCGCCCAAAACTGTTGGTGTTCCTATTACAATTGTTGCTGCATCTACTAAGGTAATTGCTAATTTTCCAATATCTGTAACTGATAAATCAAATTTATATGCTTTTACACCTCTGTTTTCTAAAGCTGTAATTAGGTGATTGACCATCTTTTCAACGCTACCGTGCATAGAAATATAAGGTATAATTACAACATTTTTTGGAGTATCAGACAACCAGTCTTTATAAGCGTCAATTATAAATTTTGGTTTATCATACATAGGTCCGTGACTTGGAGCAACAATATCAATTTCGTATTCATCAAGTTTTGGGAAATTTTTATTTATTATGTTTTTAAAAGGTAACATAATTTCTGCAAAATATCTTTTCGCTGCTTCATAAACCAAACATTCATCTGTAACAAACAAATCAGTTGTAGCTAAATGCGAACCTAAAAAGTCGCATGTAAACATAAGTTTATCCTCTTTTAGATAAGCCAACATTGTTTCTGGCCAATGTACCCAAGGGAAATGGATAAACTTTAAAGTTTTATTTCCTAATGAAATTTCCTCACCGTCTTCTACTGTGATAAATTTCTCTTCAGCAATTGGCAAATGTTCGCTTAAAATGTCTTTTGCTTTAGGTGAACATATAAGTTTTGCGTTTGGATATTTAGCCAAAACTTCTGGAATCAAGCCAGAATGATCTTGCTCGGCATGTAGCGATACTATATAATCAATTTTTTCAATACCTTTAAGTTTTTCAAAAAAAACTTGAGCCAATTCAGGTTCTGCAGTATCAATTAAAACGTTTTTTTCGCTTGCTTCAATAAAATAAGCATTGTAGCTTGTTCCATCAGGAAGAGGAATTAAAGAATCAAATAATCTTCTATTCCAGTCAACTACGCTAAGTACGGATAAATTTTCTTTGAATTTTCTTGCCATAAGATTATATTTTTTTAATGTTTTTAAAAATGAATTAACAAAAAGGCGGTCTCAAAACAACTTTTAAAACAATAAACTTTCAAGATGTTTCAGAAGTGTTAAAATGCAAGGCTCTGAAATTGAGAACGAAGGAGCGTACAGAAGTACGTGACTGAGTCCGAATATTAAAAGTAACGAAGCAGTTTGACACTTATGAGACACCGTCTTTTTTAATATATTTTTTTAATTTTCAGGTGCTAACATAACTTTTATATAGTTGTTTAAATCAAAATATTTATTTGCAGCTTTTGTCATAGATTCAACACTTATATTTTCCATCATATTTGGATAATCTTTGTATTCTTTAGAGTTTACATTTTTATCTTCAACATCCATAATAAGTCTTTTCCAATATGAATTTTCTTTCACATTAGTTTCGAACTCACGTTTTTCTTTTTCAATGACTTTTTGTATGTCTTTCTCGCTTATTCCGTCTGTTTGTAAGGATTTAACAATGTCGAAAATTTTAGTTTTTAATTCATTTTCTCTTTCAGGATCGCAGCTAAAGAAAATTGTAACACTATATTGTTCGTATGGAATTTTTGAACTTGATGGATATGCACCTATAGTATAAACTCCACTTTCTTTTTCACGAATTTCTTCTAATAAACGTGTTGATAAAATTTTACAAATAGCGTCTAATTCTAATCTATTGTGGTATGTATAATCAAATTCTCCGGTAAAGTTAATAACTTCCATACATTTAGCATCTTTACCTTTGTTTACAGTTTTCTCAACAATTCCTTTTGGAGGTCTTACGCCTAAATCTCTATAATTTTCGTTTCTTTCAACTATTGGAAGTGCTCCTAAATATTTTTCAATTAGAGGTTTAGCAAGTTTTTCATCAAAATTTCCAACAAAATAAAAAGTAAAATTACCTGGATCGCCAAATCTTTGAGAATAAATGCTTTTTACTCTTCTAAAGTTTGCTTCATCTAAAATAGTAGCGTTAATTGGTCTGCGGCGTGGGTGATTATTAGCTACAGTAGTTCTTAAAGTATCCGACCATGCAGATTGTGGGTCTAATTTAGCATTTTCTAACAAAGCTTTTTGCTTGTTCATATATGAGTTAAAAGCTGTTTCTGTTAGTCTTGGTTGTGTAAATGTAGCATAAATCATTTGTAATAAAGTTTCAAAATCTTCTACACTTGAAGAGCCGGTTATACCTTCAGAGCTTTCGCCTATATAAGTGCTAAATCTAACATTTTTGTCTGCTAAGAATTTTTGTAATTCAGATTTGTCATAATTACCTAAACCACTTTCTTCTGCAACTTCATCTGCAATTTTACTGCTAATATCATCTCTTTGTTCGTAAACTGAATATCCACCTAAACTTTTTGCTTCAAACATGATTTCATCATCTTTAAAATCTGTAGTTTTAAAAACTACTTTTATACCATTTTTAAGTGTCCAAGTTTGATAGCCAAAATCTTTGTTTTTAGATTTTTTACTAACTTTAACAGGTTTTGGTAAATCTGAAATTAAGCTTTTATCCGAAACTTTGTCAACATATGCTTCCACTTTAATTTTTGAGGCATCTTGATATATTTTTAAAATTTCGTCTTGGCTTGGAATTGTAACTCCTTCTTTTTCAGGAGCCATAACAACAATAACACAATTTTCTTCTGTAACAACAGTTTTAGCAAAAGCGTTAACTTCTTCTAAACTAATTTGAGGTATATATTTTTTAAATAACTCATATTCATACTCAATACCTGGATAAGGGCTATATGGAGGAAGAAAGTGTTGTTTATATTCACTAACATAGCTTTCTGATTTTTGCTTATCTCTTTCATTATAAGCTTTTTCCATTTGTTTAAGAATTGCTGCTTTTTCTCTTTCTAATTCAGTTTCTGTAAAACCATATTGAATCATTCTTTCATTTTCAGAAACTAGGGCTTGCATTGTAGTTTTTATGTCATTATTTTGAACAATTCCTAAACTAATAAATACATCTTTAGGTCCTATAAATTCTGAATATCCTGCGTAAGCTTGAATAAAAGGAGGATTTTCTAAAAGAGTAAGCTCAGCCAAACGATTTGAAAGCATAGAGCTTAGCAACATGCTAATCATATCGTCTTTATAGTCGGCAACAGTAATTTTTGGTTTTGACGGATGTTTGTAAAACATTTGTATCATGCTTATAGGAGCTTCGGGGTCTGTAGCTACGCAAATTAAAGTTTCTTCATGGTCTGGAATGTCGGCATAAACTCTTTCGCGTGGATTATCTATCATTTTAATTTTTGAAAATTGATTGATAACTTTTTGTTCCATTTCTTTTGCATCAAAATCACCAACTAATATAACAGCCATTAAATCAGGACGATACCAGTCGCGATAAAAACGGCGTATAGTTTCAGGATCGCAATTGTCAACAACTTCCATTGTTCCTATAGGCAATCTTTCTGCATAAATAGAATTATGGAAAATAGCTTTTAAGTATTTGCGTTGAATACGGTCCATAGCTCCTTGCCCCATTCTCCATTCTTCGTGAATAACACCACGTTCGGCATCAATTTCTTCGGTTTCTAAACTTAATTCTGAGGCCCAATCGTAAAGAACTAATAATCCTTTTTCTATAAACTCGGGATCATCAGTTGGAACTTTAATTCCATAAACAGTTTCGTCAAAAGATGTATAAGCATTTACTTCTGGTCCAAACTGCATACCTAAAGATTCTAAATAATTTACAAGCTCATTTTTTGGAAAGTTAGTAGAACCATTAAAAGCCATGTGTTCTGTAAAGTGAGCCAAACCTTGTTGGTCTTCATCTTCTATAACCGAACCTGCTTTTACAGCTAAGGTAAATTCTGCTCTATTTTCAGGAATTTTATTAGACTTAATGTAATAAGTTAGTCCATTTTCTAAAGTTCCTGTAATTACATTCGGGTCGTTTGGTAGTTTGTCCGTTAGTTCCATGCCTTGACCAAAAGCAAAATTGAAACTAAAGATGATTGCAATAATCAAAAATGTAAATTGTTTCATGTTTTATAGCTTTAATTTTAAAATTTTAACAAAAGTAAAAATATAATTTTAGATTTTCTCATAATATTATTAAAAATACTTAAAAAAGTGTTAAGAAATAATTGAATACTATTAATATTTAAGTATTTTTGCAAAATGCAATGTCCTAATTGTAATAAAACAGGTAATACTTTTCAGCGTCTTTTTTGGAAAAAGAAGGGGCAAAAAAACCGTTTTTGTATTTATTGTAATGCAGAAGTTAAATTAATTTATAATTGGAAAAGAATAGCTTTACTTTCATTAGTAATTTTGGTAGCTTTAGTTGGTTTAAATTTTGTTTTGCAATATTATAATTGGCCAGGAATTAATGGCGGTTTTGCAGGTGGAATAGGAGGGGCATTAATTGCGATTTATATGAGACGACCCGCTTTCCTGAAAATTGAATTAATAAATAAACCTAAAAAGAAAACTCAAGCAGACAAAGATGATAAAAAGAAATGACACAACTTTTTTCAGTTATAGATATTGAGACAAACGGTGGTTCAAAAAATAATGTGAAAATTACAGAAATTGCTATCTTAATTACAGATGGCAAAAAAATTATTAAAGAATTTTCAAGTCTTGTAAATCCGGAATCTAAAATACCTCCTTTTATTGCATCTTTGACAGGAATTACTAATGAAATGGTGGAAAATGCTCCTAAATTTTATGAAATTGCAGCTGAAATAGTAGAAATTACTGAAAATACAGTTTTTGTAGCACATAATTCTGGATTTGATTATAATATAGTAAAACAAGAATTTGCTTCACTTGCGTATAATTATAAAAGAAATACTTTGTGTACTTTGCAATTAAGCCGAAAATTATTACCTGGGCATAAATCCTATAGTCTTGGTAATTTATGTGCAGATTTAGGAATAGATTTGCAAAACCGACATAGAGCGTTTGGAGACGCTAAAGCTACCACAATTTTGTTTCATAAATTGTTTAAACATGATTATCAGTTTAATCAAGGTGAAAATATTAATGGCTTTTCAATAAATGGTTTAAATCAAAATTTGAATATCTCTAAGATTAAAAATTTGCCTGAAAAATGTGGAGTTTATTATTTTTATAATACAAAAGGAGAGGTAATTTATATTGGAAAATCAAAAAATTTAAAGTCTAGAATTTTACAACATTTAAAAAATGAAAAAACAAATAAGGCTTTAAATATGCGAGCCGAAATTGCTGATATTGATTATGAACTTACTGGTTGTGAGTTAATTGCTTTATTAAAAGAATCTCACGAAATAAAACAAAATAAACCAAAATTCAATAAGGCTCAAAGGCGTTTTATTAATAATTGGGGAATATTCACTTTTGAAAATGAAAAGGGATATATAGAGTTTTATGTGAAAAACTCAGAAAATTGTGAGGCTGATTGTTTGAATGTTTATCCCTCTCGTAATGCTGCTATTGAAGTATTGTTTAAATTGTGTGAAAAATATAATTTATGTCAAAAATTATGCGGACTTTATCAATCTGCGGGTGCTTGTTTTTATCATGGATTGAATGAATGTAAAGGTGCTTGTTGTGGTAAAGAAAATCAAGAGGATTATAATAAAAGAGCCGAAAAATTAATACAGGAATTAAGTTTGGGGGTAAAAAATGCGTTTATAATATTTGAAAACTGCGATGATAATCAAAGAGCAGTAATTTCTATAGCGAAAAATAAATATCAAGGTTATGCTCTTTTAGATAAAGAATTTGATTTTTCACAAAATGAGATTATAGAATCTATTGAAAAATATCCTGATAATAAGGATATTAGACAAATTATAAAAACTTATTTGAAAATTAATAAAGACTATAAATTAGTTAGTTTGTAAAAATCAAATAAAAAATTTATCTTTTTTAAGATTGTTTTATTTATTTACAATAATTTGTTTTGTTCCAATTTGATTTCCACTTGTTACTTTTAATTGATAATTGCCATTTGCCAAGTGAGAAGTAGGAATACTTATATTATTAGAATTTAATGCAATTTTAGAAACAAATACTGTTTTTCCTGTAATATCAATTAATTCAACTTTATCAAACAAATTTTCTGCTGATTGAATATTAATAAAATTTTGTGCAGGGTTGGGAAAAACTGTAAAATCAGAAAATATTAAATTAGAAATTTTAGTTTCATCAATTTCTTCGTAAGTGTAAATAATTTTATCAGAAATTGAAGAAAAAATATTAAATTTTATTTTGCCAATTTCTGAAACTTGTTGATACTCGTTATATTCTATATAAAGCTTTGAAATATTTTCATTTGTGGTTTCTAAATTTTTTTCTTCAACCGAACTTAGATTATTGTTAGTATTATAATTAAAGTCTTGTTTAAAATCATTGAACCAATCTCCTTCAACTATTGTGTAGTAAAGGACTTGACTAAGTTTATTATTATCGTATGCAAATGTATATTTCCGCCTAATTTCCCAATCTGTAGTAAACCAATAACTTATAAGCAGTTCTGTCATTTGTTTTTCTGAATTATAAGAATATTCTTCTTTTCGATAATTTTCTAAAGATTTGCGTGGTTGTCCACCTTGCTGGGTCATAGAAATTAAAAGATTTTCTTCAGAATACTCAAATTGCTTTTTGTACTCATCTACTAAAATACCTGCTTGTGTCCTTTTAGATTCTTCTCTTATTAAATTTCCATTTTGGTCAAATTCAAAATTGGTAATTTCTTCAATTTCCCAAGTATTTTCTTCGTTTGAAAAGTTTTCTACTTTCATTTCAATTATATTTCCGTTATTATCGTAGCTGATAGTGGTTTTTGATTCAAATATCCATTGATTTTCACTATCATCAAAGAAACTAGTTACATATTCCGTTAAATTATTATTACTATCATATTCGCAAGATTCTTTATATGCTTCTTCAAACTCAAAACCATTCCAAAACAGAATAAGACTTTCTAATAAAAAACCTTCAGAATTTAAACTAACTTCTATTTTGTAAGAGTATTGAATTTCGTTTGTTTCTGCATCTAAACTGTAAAAAGTCTCATTTGGAATTTTGTAAAAATATGATTTTGTAAAATCTGAGTCCACAAAGTCTGATTCTACCCATTTAAGATAATCATTATAGTTTTCATAAATATCATTTTTTACAATATTGTAATTTTCATAATTTCCACTCCAATTATAAACTGTAGAATCTTTTTCCATTAAATCTTCCAAAGAATATTCAAGCTTTACTCTATTTTTTAGCCTTAAACCTGTTTCTTCTGTTTCACTTGCGTGATTAACAATGTTTAATTGCATATTGTGAAAAACTGTTTTAGGTTTAAGTGTTTCAAATTTAGTGTTTTGAGCAATTGAAATATTACTTAAAAATATTAAGCTAAGTAAAAGTAAAAAAGTGTTTTGTTTTTTCATAACTATTAAATATTTTATAGTTTACAAATATAGGTAAATTTATACTTTGAGTTTTTAAGTTTTTACAAACTTTAACTAAAATAGATTTAGAGTTTAATTTAATATTTATATTTTTGTAAAAACCTAAAAGTTTAATATTATGGAAATTAGTAAAACTCAAATTCTTTCATATTTTGAAAAATTTAAAACAAAAAGAGTTTTAATTATAGGCGATGTTATGATTGATTCTTATATGTGGGGTAGTGTTAAACGTATTTCGCCCGAAGCACCAATTCCAATTGTATCAATAAGCAGTAGAGAATACCGCATGGGTGGAGCTGCAAATGTTGCACTTAATATTAAATCTTTAGGAGCTGAACCAATTTTATGTTCTGTTCTTGGGCAGGATGAAAAAGGAAAGATTTTCACTGAATTGTTAGAACAAAATTCTATGTCAAGTGAGGGCTTGCTTTATTTGGAAGATAGAAAAACCACAACAAAAACAAGAGTTATTAGTAGCTCTCAACATTTGTTAAGGGTTGATGATGAGCTAGATACAGAAATTGATAAAAAAAGTTCTGATTTGTTGTTTAAAAAAGTTGAGGAAATTATAGAAAAACAAAAAATAGATTTGATTATTTTTGAAGATTATGATAAAGGGGTGTTAAGTGCCGAGCTTATTTCAAAAATTGTTGAAATTGCTAAGCAAAAATCTATTTTTACAGCTGTTGACCCTAAAAAACGAAATTTCAATTCATATAATGGAGTTGATTTGTTTAAGCCAAATTTTAAAGAATTTTGTGAAGGTACAAAGTCAGAAATATCAAAAACCGATTTTTTAGAAATTAAAAAGTCTGCAAAAGCATTTCTTAAAACTTATTCAATCAAAACTCTTTTATTAACACTTTCTGAATATGGGGTTTTTATTTCTGACAATAAAAATGAATTTCACTTTCCGGCTGTAAAACGCTTGATTTCAGATGTTTCGGGTGCAGGGGATACTGTGATTAGTGTTGCTGGGCTTTTGCTTAGTTCTGGTGCCAGTATGGCAGAAATTGCTAAAATTTCAAATATAGCTGGTGGTTTAGTTTGTGAAAAATCTGGTGTTGTGCCAATAGAAATTGACGAGTTGCAGGCTGAATTTTAGCTTGATTATAAATTTATTGTTTTAAGAACTGTTTAAAAATCTCTAAATCTTCGGGGAAGGTAATTTTTAAATTTTTGTTGTCTCCTTCAACAATTTTTATTTCTATATTAGGATAAGCAAAGTTTAGTACAGAACAATCGTCAGGGAAAGTGAATTTTTGAGAGTTTTCTAATTTATTATAAGCATTAAAAATTGTGCTAAAATCAAAGCCTTGAGGCGTTTGTGCTTTGTAAGCATTGTTTTTGTTTGGAATATTTGAAATAATATTAGCTTTATTGCTTATATAAATTGTGTCTTTAGTTTTTATGCCTGGTGCAAGAGCTTTATAGCTTTCAAGCTCTTTTATAATATCTGAAATTATTTTCTCATTTGTATTTGGTCTAACTGAGTCGTGAATAAGAACTTTAATTTTATTTGTTGTTTTCTCAATTTTGCTTATTTGGTTTAAACCGAGAAATGATGATTCGCCTCTTGTGTTTCCACCTGCAATAATTGAGTGGATTTTTTTAAAATTATTTTTAGAAATAATTTCTTTTGTTTTATCAATAAAACTTGGATTACTAACAATAATTATTTTGTCAATTAGCTTGTGCTTTTCAAAATTTTCTATGCTGTATTCCAAAATGGTTTTATTATTAACTATAGAAAATTGTTTTGGCAATTTATTTCCAAATCTTATTCCTGAGCCAGCAGATAAAATTACAGCATAAACCATAAAAATATTTTTTATTGGATAAAAAAAGTCCCGAAAAAATCGGGACAAGCATTTTTTAAATAATTAGTCTTTTGCAATTTCTTCGTACCCTGCTGCGTCTAACAAGTTGTTTAATTCTTCAGGATTACTCATTTTAATTTTTAGTAACCATCCTTCTCCATAAGGGTCTTTATTCACAAGACTTGGGTCGTCCATAACTTCTTGGTTTACTTCAATAACTTCTCCGCTTACAGGCATATATGAGTCTGAAACAGTTTTTACTGCTTCTATATTTCCGTAAACTTCTCCTTTGTCAAGAGTTTCGCCTTCAACTTCGATTTCAATAAAAACGATGTCGCCTAAACTTGTTTGTGCAAAATCTGTAATACCTACCACTGCAATGTCGCCCTCAACGCGTACCCACTCGTGAGATTCGGCATACTTTAAATTGTTTGGAATATTCATTGTGTTAAATTTAAAATGTTAATATTATTTTTTTTCAAAGTAAATAAAAATATTTTTAAGTTGCAAGTGTAAATCTTAAACTAAGACCAAAATTAGTATTTGATGATTTATAAGACACTCCCATAGTTGGTCTATTTATCACTTGGTCGTAGAATAATCTTAAACTAAAACGATTACTTAAAACATAATCGGCGGAAGTTTTGATAGTGTAAGTGGTATTTCCTGCTGTTGGTTGATTAAATCCTTCTTCAAGTTTTCTGGTAACGGTAAGATTATTTCTAATTGAAAAGTCTAATCTAACGTTTAAGTCGCTTTTAAAGTTTCTTGTTCTGCCTCCACTTTTAATACTAATTTCCACATCTTTAAATCTATATCCTGTTCCAATTATATATTCATCGTTTTTCATATCTGTTAGTTGATTATTGCTAAAACTCATGTTCAAATTTCTTGTTTTTTTGAGTTCTACTTTTACAATAAAACTATTAATCATTGTAACATCAATAGAAAGGAGAGGGGCAAACTGCTCTGAAATGCTAACTCCATTTATTTCATATTTAGAATAAAAATTATCGATTTCGTCTCTAATAATATTAAAACCATCTGATTCAAAATATTCGTTTTCTAATCTTGTTTTATATGTGCCAATATTAAAAGTAGATCTATAATTATGACTTATATTAACAGTTCTAAATATTTTCTTTAGTTTAGGAATTTTTCCTAAGCCGTCATATGTTATTCTCCAGTTTGGTAGAGCTTTAAAAATTGAAGGAAAAGTTTCTAAGCCAACATCCTCAGCATTTTTATTTGTATAAGCCGCAATGAAAGCAGGAATAAGTACATCTTGAGAAGTTTTTCCATAGCCTTTTGGGAATCCGTATGTATCAATATCATTTGCGTTATAATCAGGTCTTTCCTTTGCCAATCTTTCAGCAATTATAATTCTGTTGTCTGAAAATTTTGAAAAAACTGCCGAGCTATAATCTCCACCTTTTCTAAATGCTTCAAAAGCTGAGCCCCAAGTTATTGTTGACATTGAAAAACTTCCTGTTTGTAGAGGGTTTAAACTCATATATGCGTCTGCATTTTGGTTAGCATCATAGCCATATCTAAAATAATTACTTCTGTTTTCACTAAATGAGTGAGTTAAGTTTAAGTCTATACGCAAATCTCTGATTGGCTCAATTGAAGCTCTTACATTCCAATTTCTATTGTGAGTAAGCATAAACGCTTGTAGATTAGTAGTGTCTTTAGTAATTACATTACTATTTAATGCCCAATCAGAAAAACCGTCTTCTTGCCAACCAAAAATAAAAGGAAATGTAGGTGTTAGAATTGCAGAACTTGGTCCAAACATTTCAGGGTCGGCAATATAATTTGACATACCCATAATATAAGTGCTTGGCATATATCCTGGTAGTAAAGTACCATTTGTTTCAGTAAAACCAATAGAAATATTTTTCACGCTCATTAATACAACTAATGTATTGTCAACAATTATTTTTGCTACAGATTCTTTTTTCTCTCGCTTTCCGTTCACAATAAGTGTTGCACCTTTTACTTCTTCTTCTGGAGTAAATTCAATTCTATTTGCATCAATTATTTTCATTTCACCCTTAATTTCTTTTCCGTCAGGTGAAATTACTTTAATATTAACATCTTCGGTTTTTAATTTGTGATTTATTTTTTTAGTTTTCTCTGCTTTCAGATTTGTATTTGTAAGTTCGTATTTAACGTCCTCCACTACTTTCTTTTGTGGTCTGGTGCTTTGTCTTCCTCTATATTTCCTATTAACGCCGTCTAAATATTTAATTTTATTATATAATCCCAATAAATTAAACTGAGTGTTTACTGCCATTGTATTTCCGTTTTGCAAAGTATTTCCAAGTCGTATAGTGTCAGCCGTAATTGGACTTGTTGTCCAGTCGTATGAGCCTGAATATCTTGTGTTTGCAGTAATCCAGTTTAAAAGTGGTATTTTGTTTATAGGTAAATTATAAGTTAAATTCCATTGGTGGTGGTATTGGGTGTTTCTTCCAAAGTTTTTGAAATTATTCCAAATAGTGTCGCGTTTTTCTTCATAAAAAGGGTCATCTTTATAAATTCTTCCTTGCGGTTCGTCAATTCTTGCATTATTTGTTGCATTAAAATCTAATTTTAAGTTTTTTGTAATATTATATTTAAAGTCGTATTGACGTATCCATGTAAAATCTTTTCTAACGTTTATTGGTAGAGGCAATGATGAATTATAAATATTTCTTAATTGGGTTTCACCATAATTTCTGTTTACATTTGTGCGAAACGAAAGTTGCGAAGGCAAATAATAAAAGTTAAAATCTTTAATTATTTGAAATGCTTTTTTGCTAAATATTTTCGATTTTTTAAATGGTTCAACAATCCTTGGAGTAGCGTTGTAGTTGTAGTTTAAAGCCCCTTGATAAAGTTTGTTTGTATTATAAATAGTGTTTACATCTCTTTGGAATGTTTCATTATATCCATAGCTCAAAGACCAGTTTGCTAGGTCGTACACATTTGATTTTCCTGAAGTTTTATTGACTTTAACATTAGAGAAATTAATGCTCTTTCTCATATTATAATCTTGCGACATATGTCTAATACTGTCTTTGTATTCTTTAGTTAAATTTGGGTCTGCTAATGAAACTTTAAAAGGGATGTCGGGGTCTAAAGGATTATATTCAGGATTTTTAACATTTTCGGAATATCCTATATACATTGGTATTCTCACATTTAATTTTTCTGGGAAGAATTTTCCGAGTTCAAAATTTGAAGATATGTCGTAACGGTTAATTTCTTCTTTTTGTCTTTCGCCCACTTTTTGGTTTATTGCACCAAATCCTGGTTTGCTTGTACTTCCAGCAAGGGTAACAGAACCAAAATCTGCAAGTTTGGCAGTTATTCTTGCATTTGCTGCCCAGCCGCCTTTTTCGTCAAAATTTGTTAGCCTAAGTTCATTTACCCATACTTCCACACATTTTGGCTGTCCATCGTCTGTGCTGTTAGCTGATATTTTTTTAGGATTTCTTACACCTATCATAATTGTTTGCACATTTGAAAGGTTAGGATTTCCCATAACGCTAATTTTGTTTTCTCCATCAACCATAGAATATAACCTTGTTATGCTAACATTAGGGTCTCCGTATCTAATTTTATCGTTTCTACTTTGTTTAACTTGTTGCAATAAATCAAATTCTAAGTTTAAATCATTTTCTAAAGGCCATACAATATATCTATCAGGGGCTTCTTCGTCAGCACTTCCATCATATCTGCCAGGAGGAGTAACTTTTATAGGAATTTCATATTCGTAATAATTGTTTTTATAGTCTGTTCCTAATCTTACAAAAACAGAAATGTCGTTATCTTGAATTGCTTGTTCGCCAGGAACAGATTCGGCATGTATAAACATTTTTAGGCGTAAATATTTTCTAACGTCAAGGTTTACATTTTTATAAACTGCTCTTGCATCTCCATCTTGTAATCCACAAACTTTTAACGACATTGCTTGCTCGTTTAATTGCCTGATTTGTGGATTCATTGGGTCTATTTCGCGATTAATACCCGGGGGTAAGATATAATTTACTGGAACTTTATTTGAGTTTTCTTCTATATTTACTGCACTAACTTCAAAGGGTGTGTCAGCAAGTTCGTCAACTAAATATTCGCCTGGTTGCATAAACGAAGCATTGTATTTTCTCCATTCTCCGCGTATTAAATGTAAAGTAGCAAACCTTAATACTGTTTGGTCGGCAGTAAAATTTGACATAAACATTCTCATAAATCTAATAGATTTAAAATCTTGAATGTTTCCGATTTTTTTATCGTAATTATAAATTGGAATTTTGAATTGGTACCAAGCTACTTTAGATTCTTTATCGTTTACAAAAGTTGTTGTAGTAATTACTTTGTCTGTTATATAGTTTGTACCAACTTCTAAGTCTTGAGGTCGAATACTTATTCTATATTGAAAGTAGTTTTCACTTTCATTTAAAGTATTGTCTTTATTAATATCTTCAACATTAGGGTCGGTTCTTCCGCTTGTAGAATAGCTTTCTTGAGAATATTCAGAAGGTGGTGAGTTGCCTTCAGAATTGTTGAATTGTTTATATCTTTCTAGAATATTTAAGTTTTCGCTATCATAGTCTGTGCCTCTAAAATGGTGAAAATCATCATTAGATGGGTCTTGATAAGCTTTAATATATGCTTCAGAATTAATTCCGTGTTTGGCTGCTAAGCTGTCGAGATAATCTTTAAAAAATTCTCTTTCTTTTTCTGTACTTAATCCGTCATAACCAACGTCTTGTGCAACTCTTGACTCTGGGTCATTATCAAAAGCCGGAACTAAAGCCTGCATTAATGGAACTAAACCCCAAACTGTAGTGTCAACCGGATTGTCGGTAGAAGGTGTGGGCAAACCTTGTTCAAAAGATTTTCGTCCATCTTTTAATAAGTCTTCAGAAATATCACCTAAGTTAAAATATAAATCACCACCTAAATTAGTAGAATCTTCAACAAAAGGATCCATTAACCAAAACTCAATATATTCTATATTAGCTTCTTCAAAATCTGTTGACTGAATTGGTCGCATAATTCCAGCCCATCTTGTTTCAGGAAATTTTAGACTCCCATCAGGATTTGTTCCTTCAATATCAAAGTTGTATGGACCTTTTTCTTTTGGGTAATAAGCTAAGTTTAAAGTGTATAAGTTTGTAGGAATAGTTGTTTGTGATTCTCTGTTTGGGAATAATTCTTTTTCAAAAATTTCTCTTACATAATGGCTTGATAGATCGTCAATTGAAACCGGTGAGTTTGATTTTAACAATATAGGCTCAATAGTGTACCATGCTAATTTTGCTCTATTAAATCCGTATCTTAAGTCATTTGTTAAACTACCTTCTGGAAACATAATAGGGTCGGTGGGTGTACTGGCCAAATTCCATGCAGATTGAGATTTTAAATCAATGCTTGTTTTTGTTCCTTCAAAATCGTCAATATATGCATTTCCTTCTTTTTTGATAGCTCTTGAATGACCGGGAATTAAATGAGCAAATTCACCCGTAAAGGTTAAAGTTGACATCTCTTTGGTTTCGATAAGTGGAATAAAGTCAATCATTTTTGTTAAAAACGGAACATCAGTTCTATATGAAGCATTAATTCCCCAAATTGTGTTTGAAATTGGTTCGTCTCCGATGCTAACTTTTGTCTGACGTGGTTTTTCTGTTAAATTTAAAATAGTTGCACCAATATTAAAATCTTTAGAAAATTCGTAATTTACATGACTTCCAATTAAAGTTTTGGTTTGAATATTAAACAAAGAATTACTTTCTAATGAAATATCAATAGGCGTTTTTGAGTCTAATATTCCTTGATTAATAATTTTTACCCTTCCTAAGTTATAATCAACAGTATAATCAACATTTTCAACAAGTTTAACAGCTCCAGCAGTAACAGAAACAGAACCTTGAGGAATATTTATGGCATTTAAGGCTATGTCGCTACCTCCAGCTGATTTATATTTACCTTGAATTTTAAATTTATTTTTTTCTGCTATTTGTCTTGCAGTATTTTGTGTACTGTCGTATAGTTCTTGAAAAATATATGCTTCGGCAATATTATTTAAAGATTCATCTCCTGCTGTGATTTTTTTCAATAAATATGATCCAAATGGTTCTCTAACCGGAAATATTATTCTTCCGTTATTTGTCGAAACTGTATAGCCTTCAATAAAGTCGAAAATTCCATCAGGATAAGGGTCTAATTGTGAGTTTAAATTATCTAAATTTAAAACTTCAAGAAGACGAGTAGAGTCAATAGCACCAGCCGGTATATAGTTTATTTCTGTACCAGTTTTGTCATTGGTGTACATAATGTCTAACCAAAAATCTTCACTTGTAAGTTGGTAAGCACCTATATTATAAATATTTTTCATCATTAAACTCCATGATTTTAATTGTGGGGTAAATGATGTTCCTTTAATTAATTTTACAACTAAAGCTTCAGGAGCCGTGATGGCAGAGTTTGAAAATTCTCCAACTTTAAAAACATTTCCTGATACTGTATATTCATATGCTACTGCCAATACTTGGTCAGGACTTAAAGTAGAGTTTAATGAAATATATCCTAATCTGTCATTAAATGTGTATTCATTGCTAGTCAGTAAACGAGCCGATTCAATTTTTTCATAATCTTTTCCGCCTGTCATTCCTAAACCTAATAATGTATTGCCAACATTATTAATATTTCTTACATCAGGATAGTCGCTTGCAATATTTCCTAAAATATTGATGTCGGTTTGAGGATATACTGTTATATAATTTCCATTACTATTTTTTACATAATCAGATTGGATATTATTATCGTTACTTTCGCCCAAGTCTGCAAAAGCAATTATATTTCTTGCATCATTAAAATTACCGGCTTTATTTGTTACCCAAACCTCTAAACGAGTGATATTTACACCGCTATTTATTATTGGAAGTCCTGCTAAAGCTCTGTCGTAATTTTCTTTGAAATAATGTGATAAAAAATAGTGTTTATTTGCTTCGTAATTATCTGCTTTAACTTCAAACTCTTTAGATTGTGCACCACCTTCAACACGTACAGTTGAAGATTCTCCTTTTTGTTGCGAAAATAATGTTGTAACAGTAAGTTTACCAAATTTTGCTTCTGTTTTAAAGCCAAATAAACTTTGACTTCCAGTAATTAAAGTTCCTGTAAGTGGTAAAGATACGTTTCCTGCTTCAATTTTTTGAATAATTTCATCTTCATGTCCTGTATATTCGAGTTTTACAGAGTTTTCAAAATCAAAGGCAGATTCTGTATCATATTGGAGATTTACTTTCATTTTTTCACCAATTTGTCCAACTACATTCATTTGAATTTTTTCATTAAAATCAAAACTAACTACTCGTTGGTTGCGTATTGGAATAGATGGATTTTCTATTTTATCTATTTTTATCCCAAATGATAGCTCCGCAGACCCTTGAGGTTTAATGTCAATATTTCCTCCACCAAAAATTCTGTCAAATATTTCACCTTCAATCTGTAATTTTGGAATTAAAACATCTCTTGTTTCTGAAATATCACTTTTTGAGCGTTGTCGCCAATATGATTTCATAGCTTTATTAAAATCATAATCTAAATATTCGTCAAAACTCATTGAATATGGAGTTCCAAAATTATCATCACCAATTTTCTTTTGAAAAATATATTGGTTACTTTCAGCATCATATATAATTTCGGTTTCAATATTTGAAGGTTCAGACCCGTAAAGTGGGCTATTGTCTATATTTTCTGCAGGATTAATACTTTCCTGAGGTAGAGGATAGTTTAATTTTGCTCCTTTAATAGTGTCGTCATCAAAATCATTACTCAAAATAGGATTTTGCTTATGAGTATAATAATTTAATTTGACATTTGAAGCAAATAAGATAGATATTATGCCCAAAATTAGGCTAAATAAAAAAGTATATTTAAAAATCTTTGTTGTCAAACTTGTTCTCTATAAGTAATTTAACGCTAATTTTATCAGTTCTTCTAAACCAATATCATTATTGTCTTTTAATAGTTTAATTAACACTTTATCAACATTTGGTTTAGAAAAACCTAACATTGTTAAAGCATTTAACGCATCTTTATGTAAAGTATTGTTTAAACTTGAAGAAATTTGTGAAATTTGTATATCGAAGTCGCTAAGTTTATCTTTAAGTTCAATAATTATTCTCTGTGCTGTTTTATTACCAATGCCTTTTACAGATTTTAAAACAGTGATATTTTCTTCGCTAATTGCTTGTATAAGCATATTTACGCTTAAAGATGATAAAATTAGTCTTGCAGTATTTGCACCAACGCCGTTTACTGTAATTAGTTTTCTAAACATTTCGCGTTCTTCAAGGTTTTCAAATCCGTAAATTGCATGAAGGTCTTCGCGTAAAATCTCGTGTAAAACTAATTTGCATTCTTGCCCTTTTTTTAGTTTTGAATATGTGTTAACAGTGATATTTATAAAATATCCAATTCCATTTGCTTCAACTACAGCATAAGCCGGGGTTAATTCGCTTAGTAGTCCTTTTATGTATTCAAACATATATAAAATTAAATTAATTTAAATTAATATGCAAAAATAAAAAACAAATTCAATTCTTCAAGTATATTTTAAAACTAAGTTTAAAAGTTTTGCTAAATTTAATTTTTTACTTCTTATAAATGTTTTACAGTTATATGTTTTAAAAATTTATTTTCTAATACATTAGCAACTCTATTAGCAATTGTTCTTCTAATTTCCAAATCTATTGGCACATTAGGGTCTTGGTGAGCTTCATTGATTTTTGTACCAACTACTATATCAATATGGTCGCTTTCTAAAATTAGTTTTACAATTTGGTCGGCCGGTCCTTTACCTGCTTTATAATCATTTCCATGTTCAGTTAAGATATTCCAAACTTTATTTAAAGTCAAAATTCCTTCTGTAACTAAATCTATCCCGTCCATATATGAAATAGGAGGTAATTCCGGGTCGAAAAATTCTAATGAAGTGGTAACTTTTAAATTTAATTCTCTTGCTATTAAGTCGGTTGTTGAACCACCAGAAATGATTTTTTTACCATCATAATTTTTTATGATTTCAGCTAATTCTTTATCCGATTCTTTATACATTGGCGGACCTGTAACTATCAAAAGTTTACGTGGTTTTCTAAAATAAACCACAGCGCAGGATGTATCGTCTTTTGGTAAATAAATATCATTAGCAACAGCTCTATTAACAACTTTTTCGGCAAGTTTAGATGCAGATATATCTTCGGTGTTTTCTAAAATACTTGTTACATATTTTTCAATTCCGGATACTTCCCAGCCAAAAGGAAAATTTTCTGTTCCCATTCCACTTTGAGCAACTCCATCCGAACAAAAAACTAACCTGTCATACATTTTGGGGTAAAAACTTGTGTAAGTTAATTTTTTTCCTGCATGAGGCTCATTTTTCATTTCTATAATTTCATGAGCTAACTTTAATGGCTTATTGTTTCTAAAAACCAATAGAGCAGGATTGTCGTATTCTAAAATATGAACTTGACCATCAATTTCTAAATCTACAACCGTAAATGTAGCATAAGAAACTTGCCTTTCGCTACAAACAGGCAAAGTATTCATAATTATTTCTGCTATTCTTTCAGGTTTTTTATGCTCAATAGTAAAGTTAAGAGCCATTGTAGCTGTTAGAGTAGCTAAAATATTTGCTTTAACTCCATGTCCCATGCCATCGCTTAAAATTGCAATAATTCTTTTGTCTTCTTTTACTCGTTTTTTTATAAATACATCACCACAAATTCTTTCGCCGTGATAATTTGTTTGACGAACATCAACTTCTATATATAGATTTTCAGCCATATTTTTTATTTCTTTTCTTTTTCAAAAGAATTAATAATACTATTTAACATTCTTTCTGTTTCTGAGGCTCCTTCGCCTAATAAAAAGCCAATTTGTTGAACCATTCCAAGGTTTTTGTCAATTACATCACTAATTCTATACACAACTTCTTCTTTTCTTACTTCTGATTGGAATAAGTTTTTGAAAACTGCTCCTATAATTTTTCCTTGTTGTATAGGAAATACAGAAAGTGTTACTAGTTTATCCTCAATTTCTGCGTCTTTATTATCTACCGCTTCATTTTTGCTAAGTACAAAACTGAAAAAATTATAAACTTGAGTTGGCAATAAAGATTTGATATCTGCACCAATTAATCCGGGTACAACTTCATTGATTTCTTTTGCTTCGGGACCAATAAGCTCAATAAACTTTTGGTTTGATTGTAAAATTTTTAAGTTTTCGTCAACAATAATTACAGCAGAAGGAATTTTTTCCATTATTGCTTTTATTAAAGTCATAGATTCTTTTACGTCCTTATGTTCTTTTCTCAATTTATGCTCGGATTCTTCAAGAGCTTTTCTTGTTTCTGCAAGTTTAGCATTTGCAACGCTAATTTTATTTATATATTCTTCTTTGTTCTTTTTAGAAAAATTTTGACACATTTCCGGGCGTGCTAAGCCTTTAGCCACATCTGTAGCAAACTCTAAGCAGTTTTCGTAACCACAGTTTTTACAACCAACTTCATTAATTTTATCTTTACCCAATAAATTTATAACCTCTTTTAATCTTGCTTCAGAAGGATTTGGAATGCGTTGGTCGTTTGCTTTAAAACTACGTGTAAAATCTAGTTTTGAGAATTTTTCAAGATTTTTCTCCCATTCTTTCTTATCAACACTGTCTAAGCGTTTTTTTGTATAATCAACAACTAAGCTATGATTTCGTAAATAACTTCTGTTGTTTTTAGCGCATGGCCCCATAGTGCAACCATGACAATAAAAAATATTCAAATGATGCTTTATTAAACTAATACTTGCAAAGTCGTTCATAAATTGAGTAAAGTGTTCAGCCCCTTCTTTAGTAATTATTTTGGTTTCAATATCTGTATAATTAATATCGGCTGCATTTAAAATTCCTGTACTTAATGGATATAATGAACCTTTTGAGCCTAAGGGCATATCAAATTCTGAAAACTCTACTGAATTTTCGTAAATTTTATTTTTAGTAAACATCAAACGTAATTCTTCAAAACTAATTACTTCATCAACTAATCCAAATCTTTTTGCCTCACGTTTTTGTGCCAAACAAGGCGTTATTGCAATGATTTTACAATTATCTCCATGAATTTCCTTTACTATTTTTGCACTAGCTAACATAGGAGAATCAATTTTTACTAAAGAATCAATAATATGGGTTTGAAACTTTTCAACATAATCGTAAATAGGTGGACAATTGGTAGTTATATGATATTTTCCTTTAAAATTATCAAATAAATTTTTGTATTTATAGGCTATTATATCAGCACCAAAGGAAATTTCATTAACAAATTTAAAACCTAATTCTCTAATCATGCCCACAAAGTTTCTTACATCTAAAATATCAGGAAATTCTGAAGATATTGATGGATCAACTATTGCAATACAAGGAAATTCGGATTTTAATAATTTTGTAGCTCCTTCTGTTGAATCAATATAGCCGATAGCAGTTGTTCCACAACTTACATAGCAATTTCCACAACCAATGCATCTGTCGTGGTTAAAGTTTAAAATTTCTTCTGAAGAACTTATTGTAATTGCTTTTACCGGACAAGCCTTTACGCAAGCATAACAAGAAGCACACTTATCCTTATCATATGTTATTAATTGCATTTTTTTTCTTATTTTAATTTTGATACATATTCCTCAACAATTAGTATTGCTTTTGAGGGAGTAATTTCTGTATAAACTTGTTCGTTTACAATAATAATTGGACCTAAGCTACATTTCCCAAAGCAATGGCCACCTTTCAAACTTATTGTATCAGACAAGTTTTTTTCGTTTATATATTCTTGCAAAGCACTAACCACATCTCTGTTTTTTCTACTAAAACATGAAGAGCCTAAGCAAATTGTAACTTCAATTTCACCCATAATTAAATTACCTCCCTATTCCATAATATATAAAACCGTTTTTATTTAACTCATCTGCTTCGTAAATATTTCTTCCGTCAAAAATTACTTTGTTATTCATATTATTTAATAATTTATAATTTAAAATTCTAAACTCAGTCCACTCAGTAACTAAAAATAAAGCATCAGCTTTCTCTATTGCCTCATAAGCTGTTTTACAATAATTTATATTTTCCGGAAGTATTCTTTGAGCTTCTTTCATTGCTACAGGGTCGTAAGCATAAATATCTGCACCAGCCGCTAATAGCTTGTCTATCAGTACTATAGACGGAGCTTCTCTCATGTCGTCTGTGTTTGGTTTAAATGACAGTCCCCAGATAGCAATTTTTTTATTTTTTAAATTTCCATCAAAATGTTTTTTAGCCTTATGAAAAAGTGTTTCTTTTTGCCTATTATTTACATTTTCTACAGATTTTAAAATTTCTAAAGAATACCCATGTTCATCTGCTGTTTTAATAATTGCTTTTACATCTTTTGGGAAACAAGAGCCACCATATCCTGTTCCTGCATAAATAAAATATGGACCTATTCTTTTATCTGTACTAATTCCTTTTCTAACTGCATTTATATCTGCCCCAACAATTTCGCATAAGTTTGCAATATCGTTTATAAAAGATATTTTAGTTGCAAGCATTGCATTCGCGGTATATTTTGTTAATTCAGCGGATGGAATATCCATATGTATTATTGGATGTCCGTTCAATACAAATGGGGAGTATATTTTATTTATAATTTCTTTTGCTCTTTCGGAATCTGTTCCTACCACAATGCGGTCGGGGTGAAGACAGTCTTCAATTGCACTTCCTTCTTTTAAAAATTCAGGATTTGAAGCAATATCAAATTTTATATCAAGTCCACGTTTTTCAATTTCTTTCTGTATTGTTGTTCTAACTTTTTCGCTAGTGCCAATGGGAACAGTGCTTTTTACTATAACAAGCATATAATTATTAATGTTTTGGCCAATTTCTTTTGCAACAGCTAGTACATATTGCAAATCAGCTGAGCCATCTTCATCGGGAGGGGTACCCACAGCAATAAAACAAGCTGAGGCAGATTCAATACTTTCAGAAAAATTAGTTGTAAAACTCAATCTTTGTTTTTCATAATTTCGTTTAATCATTTCTTTTAATCCAGGCTCCCAGATAGGCAATATTCCATTTTTAAGATTTTCAATTTTTTTGTGGTCAATATCTAAACATGAAGTATTTATGCCCATTTCGGCAAAACATGTTCCTGAAACTAAACCCACATATCCAGTCCCAATTATTGAAATTTTCATTTTATATAATATTTTAAAATTTTTACAAAAATACTATTAATTCTTTTTAACATAATAAGCAACTTTTTCAATTGATGTAATCATGTCGTAATTTTCTACATAAACAGTTTCAGGAACATTTAATGGAACAGATGTAAAATTCATAATTCCTTTAATTCCATTATAAATTAATGCGTCCGCAACATTTTGTGCATCTTTGGGAGACATGGATAATATGGCAATTTTGCAATTATCGGATTTTATTATTTTATTAAGATTTTCTATATGATAACTTTTTATACCGGATATTATTCTGTCAACTTTTGTTTGGTCTTTATCAAATGCAGCAATAATTTTTATATTACTCCTATTGCTATTAAAATAATTTGAAATTGCTTTTCCTAAATGCCCCATTCCTATAATTATTGCATTTACGCTAACTTCATCATCTAAAATTTCGCTTATTTTTTGAATTAAATCTGTTATTAAATAACCCTTGCGTTGAGTACCGGTATAGCCAATCAGCATTACATCTCTTCTAATTTGAACAGCTGTTAAATGTAAAATACTTGCTAATTCGTGTGAATAAATAAAGTCGTTTCCTTTTTCCTGATGAACAGTTAACACCCGCCTGTACATACTTAGTCTTTCTATTGTTTTTTCAGGTAACATATTTATTTTGAGTTTTAATTATTGTTTTTAATTATTAATTCTAATGTTTTAAAATTATTGTCTTTACTTAAATTTATTGTTATGCCATGCTCTTGATAAAGTTTATTAACTATATTTAAACTAAATTCGGAAACTTGATTTTCAGATTTAGATATGCTAATTTTATATTTTTCAATATCACTTTCAGTAATTAATTTAGACTTTTCCGAAATTTTATTATTATTAAATACTATTTTTGAATACTCGCAATTTTCTTCAAATGAAGATTCAATAAATTTGCTAATTTGATTTTCTTGAAAAAATAAAGTTTTAAGATTATTATAAACTATTTCAGTAATTTGTGGCAAATATTTAAAATCAAAATCTTTGTTTTCTTGAATATATAGTTTTGTGTTATGTTTTACACTTTCGGGATATATTAGTTTAAAACAAAGCAAAATAAAGTCTTTTACATTTATACTATTTTCTTTCTTTGATTTAAAATTTACATTTGTATTTGTTAAATTTATTAAATCATTAATCATAGTCCGCATATTATTCAGTTTCTCGAAAGACCTTTCTAAGATTGGAATATAGTCTTCAATATTATTTCCTATTTTTTTGTCTTTTATATTATTTAAACAATTTTCTAATTCGTCAATTGGGGTTTTAAGTTCATGAGAAAGTAAAGATAAAAATTCAAACTTTATAGGCTTTCCTTCTCTGTACAAGCCTTCTGCCATAACTTTAAGAAAAATTTGTTTGGTAATATTTTCAATTGAAGTTTTTAGCTCTTGTGGTGTAAATGGTTTTGGAACAAAATCTATAGCTCCTTGACTAGTAGCCTTAACTGCCAATTCAAGTGAAGCATAAGAAGTTATCATTATCACCATTGTATTTATTGCATTTTTATTTATATAGTCTAAAACTTCAATTCCTTGAATACCAGGCAGTTTGTTGTCTAATAAAACTATTCCAAAATTTTGTGAGTTTAATAATTCAATGGCTTTTTCTCCTGTATCGGCTTCGATTAATTCAAAATTAATTGCAGATTCCATAAATGGATAATCGACTTCAAATTTACTTAAAATTCTAATTATACCTGCTCTAATTCCAAATTCATCATCAACTACTAATATTTTTATTTTCTCCATTTTTATTTTTCAATATTTAAAAGTTTTTTGAGTTCTTTACAAACACAATCAGATTCTAAGCCTTTCTCTAAATATATATCGGCTTTTATCCATTTATTGTCATTGTTGAAGAATATTCCTGTTTCAGCAGATACAGCTGTGGTAATCACTACTGGTATATTTGGGTTTTTCTTTTTTACTTTGTAAGCTAGAATAAAACCACTTTCATCATTTTCCATCATCAAGTCAAAAACTGCTGCATCAAACTCAAATTTTCGAATAGCGTTTTCGGCTTCCTTTTGTGAATTGGTAGCAATAACATCAAATCCTTCTGTTTCTAATTTAAGCCTAATTTGAAATAAAAAATCAAAATCGTCATCAGCTATTAGTATAGTTTTATTAAGTTTAGTCATATTCATTAAATTTTACTTGAGGTAATTTTATTATAAAACTTGTTCCTGTTGGAGCTTTAGATATATCTGTATTTGTTGTTAGGTTTATTTTTCCTTTATGCATTTTAATAATTCCGTAAGTTGTTGGAAGACCTAAGCCTGTTCCGTGCCCAATTCCTTTAGTAGTGAAAAATGGTGTAAATATTTTATCTATATGTTCTTCAGAAATTCCGGCTCCGGAATCGCTGATTTTAATTACTAATTCAGAGTCTTCATTTTCTAAATCTATGCTTAAACTACCTCCGCCGGGCATTGATTCAATTGCATTTTTCATAATATTGCTTATAGCTTGCATCATTTGCGATTCGTCAATTGCAATTATAGGATTACTAAGTTTGTTTTTTACAATGTATTTTATATTTGCAGGAATAATTACAGAGTTTTTACAAGCTTCTATAAAATCTAAAATATTTAAAGTTTCATAACGTATTTTATTTTTTCTTGCAAAATTAAGTAAACCACCAACTATGTTTTTACATCTATTAGCCTGCTCACAAATTAATTTCAAATCATTGTAAATCTCAGTATCTGAATTTGTTTCATCTAAAAGTATGTTTGCATACATTATCACAATTCCAAGTGGATTATTAATTTCATGTGCAATTCCTGCTGATAGCTGACCCAAATGAGCTAATTTTTCACTTTGTTTAAGTGCTTGCTGAACTGTTTCTAATTTAGTGTTTTTTAAATTTAGCTCGTTTACCATTTTATTAAGTTTTTCTAAATTATATGGCAAACACATATCTATTTCTGCTAATCCTCTAATAACAGCAATTGCATGTTCTTCACAAGATTCGTAACCACAAGCATGACAATCTAAACGGTCTTCTTTGTTAATCTTGTCCATGCCAATATATATTTCTTCAATTTCTTTTTGGCTTGGAATTTTTACTCTTTGGTCGTCTTCAACAAAGCTTCTTGATAAATCTAGTTTACTAAATCTATTCATATTTTCTTTCCATTCAGCCCAATTTAATTCTTTTAGTTTTTTATTTACATAACGTGTAACATAAGCTCTATTTTCGTAAGGTCTTCCATCAGTGTGCATTCCGGGTCCCATAATACAGCCTTCGCAACATAATAGCTCTAAATGATGGTCGTTTATTAAGCCATTTTCAAATTCAATAATTGCTTCTTTAAAATTTTGTCTTCCATCAGCAACAATAATATTTCCTTGAATTAAATTTTCTTGAATATTAATTGTGTTTATTATTCCTCTGCTTACAGGAAAAATTGAACCTCGCCCACTAATGGGTGGGTCGAAATCTAAGGACTTTACTTCTGTGTGTTTTATTCCTTTAGCTTTAAAAATATTCCGAATTTCTTTAAAAGTTAAAACAAAATCAGGGTCGCCGGATTCATTTTTCTTAGCTATGCAGGGACCAATAAAAACTACTTTTTGCTCAGAGCCGTACATTTCTTTTATAACTTTTACTATAGCCATTAGTGGCGAAACAACTGGCGCTAAAGACTGACTTAAATGAGGATGGTATTTTGTTATATATGAAACTATTGCAGGACAATCAGAAGATATGTATTTTTTATCCTCGTTTTTAAGAAATATTTCTCTATATTTTTCAGCTACTAAATCAGCTCCAAATGAAACTTCAACAACTTTTTTAAAACCTAATTTTTTAAGCATTCCAACTATTAATCCATAATCTTGTATTTCTTTAAATTCTGCAGGAAAAGCCGGAGCAATACATGCTATACAGTCTTCTCCGCTTTCGATTAAGTCTAGAACTTCAATTTCTTCATTATAAAAATCTTTAGCTTTGCGAGTACACACCTTTACGCAATTACCACAGCCAATACAGCGTTCGGGAATTACATTGGCTTGTCCATTTTGCATACTAATTGCTTTTGCAGGACATTCCCTAATGCAAGTATAACAAGTTTTGCATCTGTCGGTTATGGTAAATACCAAAGGAGTTTTTTCGTCAAATCTTATCATAAATATAGTTATATTAAGTCCTCATTTTTATTTTCTTTATATAGTCCTTTTATAAATTGGTTTTGACTTACATTTGAGTTATGGTTTGCATCATCATAATCACTAATTACTTTTTTTAATTTTTTCCATAAATCAAAATCGTTTTTTAATGAATTACCACAACCCGAAATACAAGCATGTTTACATGACCTAAATTCTATAAAAAGATAATTTGAATTTAAAATCACTTCTTTATTTTCTAATAAACAATCAGTTCCGTTTATAGAAGCTATTTTATAGGTTTTGTTATTTAATTGAAATTCGTATTCCATAAAATCCTTGTCGGATCTGTTGTCAAAAATCTTTTTTGGAGTTTTTTGATTTTCATTATTTATTGCAAATAAGTTTCGTAATATAGTTTCAGAAATTCCGCCTTTTGTTTCAAATAATGCTCCTGAACTTGTGTCGTAAGCAGAAAATGTACTTGCAATTTCTTTGTTTGCATAAGGTAAACTAATACCATAACTACGCAAAAGTTTGTCTAACTCTAAAGAGCTTATAACAAAATCACAAGTAGGTTTTGAATTTGAATCCAAATAATCATTTGCAGCTGCATGTTTAAGCGAAACGCAAGGGGCTACAGCTGTATGTATAGTATTGGCTTCAGACTGCTTTTTTATATTTGTTCCGGTTATGTATTGTGGAGTGTAAATTTTGCATAAAAATTGTTTTAAGTCAGGAACATGATTTTTTATAAATGTTTTAGCAGCCGGACAATCTGTAATTATATAAGGAATTTTAAAATCGTCTAATCTTGTTTGAACTTTTTTAGTCTCTTCAGAAATAAAAACCTCTATTCCAAAAGAATTGGTGTTTACTGTTTTAAAACCAACATGAATTAAAGCTGCTACTAAAAACGCTTTTGTGTCTTCGTATTTTTTTATATTGTAATTTGCTGAAAACCAAGCTATTGTTGAAGGGGATAAAGATATTGAGCATAATGTATCTGATGAATCTATTTTTTCGCTTATTTGGTTTAATACAGATTTTTCTGAAATAGCAGCCGTAGGACAGGCAACTATACATTTGCCACAATGTATGCAAGGTGAGTAATAAAGTCCTTTTTTAAATACAGGTTCAACTTTCATGTTTTTACCTCTTCCAATAAATTCTAAGGCCGAAACTTTTGCAATTTCTTTACAAATTCTAACACATCTTCCACATAAAATACATTTTGTCATGTCTAAAATCATGGAAGGGTCAGTTCTATCTGTTTTTTGGTCTTTATACTTGTCGGTAAAATATCTTTCTCTAATATTTAAACTATTTGCAATATCCTGAAGTTCGCAACTTCCATTTTGAGCACAATATAAACAGTCTTCGGGATGATTTGCCAAAAGTAATGAAACTAAGTTTTTGCGTGCTTTAATTACTTTTAAGGAATGGGTTTGAATTATCATTCCTTCGCTTACAGGTGTAGAACATGCAGGCACTAAATCGGGAGTTCCTTTAATTTCTACAACACACAAACGACAAGCTCCGGTTGGGGATAATTCTGGCCAATTACACAAAACAGGTATTTTAATTCCATTTTTTCGTGCAGCTGTTAGTATAGTATCTCCTTTACTTACTTTTAGCGGATAATTATTTATTATTATTTCAAATTCCATTTTAATTAACTTTTATAGCGTCAAATTTACAAGCATCTAAGCAAATGCCACATTTAATACATTTGTCTTGAATTATAAAATGACTTGTTTTGGCACAACCAATTATTGCATCCGTAGGGCAACGTTTAGCACAAATTCCACAACCAACACAAGCATCAACAATTATTACATATTCTTTTAAATCAGTACAAACTCCTGCTTTACAATTTTTTTCAAAAATATGATCTTCGTATTCTTCGTCAAAAAATTCTAAACTCGAAAGAACAGATTCAGGGGCATTCTTTCCTAAACCACATAAAGAGGTTTGCTGCATTACTTCTGATATTTCTTTTAATTGCAATAAGCCTTTAAATCTTATTAAAGAATCATGTCTAATATTACTGTCGGGTTTTTCGGTAATTCTTTTAATTATTTCTAAAAGCTGTTGTGTCCCTTCTCTGCAAGGAATACATTTTCCACAACTTTCTTTGTTTAAAAAATCAAGATAGTATTTTGTAATATCAATTATGCAATTATTTTCATTTAAAATAACAAAACTTCCTGAACCAAACCACAAACTACCTTTACTCAAATTATCGTAAGTAATTTGATTGTTAAAATTATCTGGATGGATAAATACTCCTGTCGGACCGCCTAAATGTACTGCTTTTATAGAATTGTAATTTTCAGGCAAACTAACGATTTTTAAAATATCATTAACAGTTTTTCCCATATCCATTTCAATAATTCCTGGAAAATCTGCATTACCGTTTATTGTGTATAGCTTAGTTCCGTATGATAAATAAGTTCCTGATTGCTTGAAATTATCAACTCCGTCTCTAAAAACTAAAACAGAATTAAAAATTGTTTCACTATTATTTACAATTGTAGGGTATCCAAACAATCCAACTTCGCTAGGATAGGGAGGCTTGGCTTTTGGAATTGCTCTTTTACCTTCTATACTCGATATTAGAGCGGTTTCTTCGCCACAAACGTAAGCACCAAGTCCTTTATGTATAGAAATTCTGATATTTATTGCACTTTTAAAAATATCTTCTCCACATAAACCATATTCCAAAGTTTCTTCCAAAGCTTTTTCTAATCTTTCTATTGCTAACTTGTGATTGTTGTTTATATAAATAATTACATCTGAGGCATTTATGGCATAGGCTCCAATCAGCACTCCCTCAATCAACATATGCGGATTGCTTTCAATTAGTAAAATACCTGATTTAGAACTAAAATCACTTTCGTCTGCATTGCAAATAAAATATTTTTTACTAGATGGATTGTTTAAGGCTAATTTCCATTTTTCACCGGTTTTAAAACCTCCGCCACCTCTACCTCTTAAACCACTTTTTTCTAATTCTTTACAAACATCCAAAGGGGTTTTTTTATTCAGAATTTTTGCAAAAGCGCGATAACCGCCATATTCTAGATAAGATTCTATTGAGTTAGCTTGAATTATTCCATTATATTTTAATAATTTTCTGTTTTGCAGTCTGAAAAAATCCAAATCTTCTATATCTGGAACATCAGACCACGAACTTAAATCAGGATGGAAATACTGAGCTAAAATTAAAGATTTATTCATAGGTAGCATATTGTTTAAAACGCTATCCAATAAATTTGTAACTTCATTATAATAAACGTTTTTAAACGAAATTGCGTTCATTCCTGGCATTTGAATACTGATTGAAGGCTGGTAATGATAAGCGCCTTTACAAGAAACTTCAAATAATTTATATTCAATATCTAATTCTGTAAAATATTTTTTTATTTCTTGAATACTGTCTTTAATCCCGGCTATGATGCTACTAGAACTTATTTCGCAATAAATATGAGGAATAGTTATGTTCAGTTTTGATAAACCATAAAACTTATCCGAAAGAGGCTCAGTATTTAATCTTTGTATTATTTCTTGTTTTAGCTTTGTCATATTATTCTAATTCATGAAATATTTTTATAATGTCCATTTTTGTAAGATTTATATAATGCTTGTCATTAATTTTCATTACCGGACCTTGTGCGCAAGCGCCTAAACAATTAACAAATTCAAAACTATATTTGCCGTCTGAACTAAAACCGTTGCTGTTTAGTTTTGTGTGTTTAAAAATTTCCGCTTTTAATTCTTTAATGTTTTTTAAATGGCAAGAAATCCCTGAACATAGTTTAATATTATATTTTGCTTTGGGGCTAAAATTAAATTGAGGATAAAAACTTGCTATACCATAAATATTACCAGCAGGAAGATTTGCCCTCTCGCTTAGAGCTGAAATAAAATCATAGTTTAAAAAACCAAATTTTTCTTGATAATCAATTAAAATCGGTAGAATTTCAGACCTATCAATCTCGGATTTTAAATCTTTTAAATACTTTTCCATTTAACAAAATCTTATATCATGCAAATATAAGCATTGTTATTAAATAAACAATGTTATTTTATTAACAAATAAAGTTTTTTTTAAGTTTTTATAAAGAATTCTGTTTAGTTTCAAGATTTTATTCTCTATCCTGCCATATTTTGCGGTAAATCTTAAAAATAATTATACTTTATTCTTGTATTTAAAAAATAATTATATTTTTGCATAATTATAATTAAAGGAAAACAAAAAACTATTGAATTTGTCAAGAACATACAGCATTGGCGATTTAGAACTGATTAGCGAAGTTAAAGCTTCAACAATTCGTATGTGGGAAAAACGCTATAATATTTTTTCTCCTGTTCGTTCTGTATTAAATGAAAGGATATATTCTTATTCTGATTTGAATTTATTATTAAAAATTACTGTTTTGCAAGCTTTTAATTTTAAAATAGGTTATTTAACTTCCTTATCAAATCAAGAATTTGAAAATTTATTTGATGAATATAGTTTAAAGTTTGATACTCCAAATAAATATTTGTCTGAATTTTTATATTTATTTTTAGAAAAAGATAGCGAGAGTTTTGAAAATTTATTTGATAAAGTTTATAATCAGTTATTTCCCGAAGAGTTTATTATTAATGTTTTAGAACCATTAGTTTTTAAAATTAAAAAGTTAAAACAAATTAGAAATTTAGATTCTTTTTATGTGGATTATTTTTTGAATAAATTAACCCTGAAAATATTATATTTGGCTGAAAAAGAGAAAAAAGACAGAGCTACAAAAGAAATATTGATATTTCAATCAGATTCATCTGCTTTGCCTTGTAATTTGGCCTTAGTTTATTTTTTAGCAACAATAAAAAAATATAAAATTCATTTTTATTTCAATAAATTACCAATTGAAAGTTTACAAAAAATGAAAGGTGTTTTTCAAGCAAATATTGTTTATACAGAATTTAATGAAAATATTTCTAATGCGAAATTGATAAAATATTTTGAAATTTTAGAAGAAGTTTTTCCTATGTCAAAAAATATTGTTGGAGGCAGTCGTTTAAAAGATGGCTGGAAATTAATTCCCAATAAAGTTTATAGTATTAGAAATTTGGAAGTTTTGTATAAGGCTTTATAGAAGTTGAAAGTCTGTAAAGTCGAAAGTCTGTAAAGATAAAAGTCGAAAGTTGAAAGGGGCTTCGAGCATTTCGCTACGCTCAATGCTCGAAGGCAAACAACCACGAATTACACGAATTTACACTAATTATGGCTTCTCGCATTTCGCTTCGCTCAATGCTCGAAGGTAAACAACCACTAATTACACGAATTTACACTAATTATGGCTTCTCGCATTTCGCTTCGCTCAATGCTCGAAGGTAAACAACCAC
>Ga0172382_10002304_pt1 | contig 32364 bp, 28 predicted proteins | sample Leawel138RmetaG_FD_122245 | JGI IMG/M metagenome (GOLD analysis project Ga0172382, IMG submission 122245) | Leachate microbial communities from a municipal landfill in Southern Ontario, Canada - Leachate well 138R metaG | ecosystem: Engineered > Solid waste > Landfill > Unclassified | place...
GATCAACACCCTGATGGGCATGGCCATCGACATCGAGAGCCGCACCCCGATCCTGGGCAACAACCAGGGCGGCCTGTCCGGCCCGGCCATCAAGCCGGTGGCCCTGCTGCGCACCCACCAGGTGTACCAGGTGTGCCGCGACCACGGCATCCCCATCATCGGCCAAGGCGGCATCACCTGCGCCGAGGATGCCCTGGAGTTCCTCATCGCCGGCGCCAGCGCGGTAGGCATCGGCACGGCCCTATTCTACGACCCGCTGGTGTGCTCCAAGATCAATGACGGCATCGCTGCCTACCTGCGGCGCCACGGTCTGACCGAGGTGGCGCAACTGACCGGCAGCCTGATTCTCAACACTCCACCCGTACGCAATAGCTGCTGCGCGGTCAAATAGGGTACAAACTGACCCAGCTTTTCAGAGGGTTATGATGGTTATCTGCAGTTGATTCTTGGCAAGAATCTGTATTAATGTTAGGGCTAATGTGAACCGGGTCACAGTTTTGCCCTGGCCACGCCTACAAGCAAGGAGATAGGGCCCTGTTTTCGCTACTGAAAAGAAAGACTCGTGTCAGCGGACTGACAGGGATTAGCGTCTACGGTGAAGGAGTCGGCATCGCCCGCGTCACCCGTAACGGTGCGGAGGCCAGGCCCCGGCTTACGCTCTGCGAGTTTCTTCCTGTCCCAAACACCGACCACGCCAGCACGCTTACCGCGCTGGCGGAAAAATACCACCTGGACTCCGCCAGCTGCACCAGCCTGATGGATGCCAGCCGCTCCAGTCTATTGCTGGTGGAGGCACCCGAGGTGGACCCCACCGAGCTGAAGGCGGCGGTACGCTGGCGCATCAAGGACCTCATCGACTTCCACGTCGACGATGCCGTGCTCGACGTGTTCGATATCGAGGGCCAGCGCGGCCGTACCAAGATGATGTATGTGGTGGTGGCACGCATCGCCACGGTGCAGTCACACATTGACCTGCTGGAAGGTGCCCATGTGAATCTGGGCGTCATCGATATTGCCGAACTGGCCCAGCGCAACATCGCCACGCTGTTGCCCGAGGATCAAAGCGGCGTCGCCCTGCTGCATCTCACACCGCGCGGCGGCCTGCTTACGCTGACCCGCCAGGGCAGCCTGTTCCTGGCGCGCACCCTGGAGTTTGGCACCGATCAGCTCGTCTCTGCGCTACCGGTGCCGCAGGAAAGCGAATTCACCCTCGATGATGAAGATGAGGGTCCGCCACCGGGGCTGCGCCGCCTGATGGATTCCATCGTGCTGGAAATCCAGCGCTCTCTCGATTACTTCGAAAGCCACTTCGGGCTGCCGCCCATCAGTGGCCTGGTCATTGCGCCGTTGGCCCAACCGGTCCCCGGTCTGGCCGGCTATCTGGGGGGCAACCTGGGGCTACCGGTGCGCATGCTTGACCTCAATACCGCGCTGGACTGCGCCCAGACCCTGAGCGACGAAACACAGGCCCGCTGCCTGCCGGCCATTGGCGCGGCGCTGCGTGTGGAAGAGAGGGCGCTGTGATGCAGCAGATCAATCTCTACCAGCCCATCTTCCGCAAACAGGAAAAAATATTCTCAGCCAAGACCATGCTGCAGGGAGCCGCCCTGGTGGCACTCGGTATGGCGGCGTTCTTCGCCTATGCCGCGTGGCAGACACGCAACCTGGATATGCAGGCAACACAGTTCGAGCGTCAGCGTGATGATGCAACCAGGCGGGTAGCCGATCTGGCGCGCGCAATACCCGAGCGCAGCAAGAGCGCGGCGCTGGAACAGGAGGTGACGCGCCTGCGCACCGAGCTGCGCCGCAAGCAGCAAGTGGTGGCGCGCCTGGACGATCGCAGCAGCGGCAACACCCGCGGCTATTCCGCCCACCTGGAAGGATTGGCAAGACAGCGACTGCCGCAGCTGTGGCTCACCCATATCGGCCTGCGCCGCGGCGGCAGCGTGGTCGAGCTGCAGGGCAGCACCCTCCATCCGGAACAGGTGCCGCAATATCTGCAGCGCCTGTCCGCGGAATCGGCCTTCAGCGGCGTGGAATTCCGCCAGTTCACCCTCAGCCAGGCGGATAAAACACCGCGACAGATGGATTTCGTGCTGCTGACAGAAAAGGCGGAAAAGAAATGAAGGCGCGTATCGAGCAACTGCGCATCCGCATCGACGCCCTCTCCCTGCGGGAGCGCGGCATGCTGTTCATCGCGCTCATCGCCATACTCTACATGCTGGCCCAACTGGCGTTATTCGGCCCGCTGGAGGCGCAGCAGAAGCGGTCGCTGGAGCGTATCGGTGCGCTACAGCAGGAGATCGCCGCCTTCGATGAGCAAACCCAGACCATCCTGCGCCGCCAGAGCGTCGATCCCGACGCAGACAACCTGCGCCAGCAACAACAGCTCAGCGCACAGATCGTCGCGCTGGACGGGCAGATCGCCGACGCCGTGCAGGGGCTGATCGCACCACAACAGATGGCACAGGTACTGGAAGAGGTGATCCTGCGCCAGTCTGGACTGAAACTCCTGCGCATTCAGAGCCTCGAGGCGCGCCCACTACTCGAGTTGCAGGAGGGTGAACAAGCGGCCGATGTCGGCATCTGGAGCCACGGTGTGCGCCTGGAGTTTACCGGCGACTATATGAGTGCGCTGGCCTATGTGCGCGAATTGCAGGACCTGCCCTGGACCTTGTACTGGGACGAGTTCGAGATCGCCACGGAAAAATACCCACAGGCTCGCATTACCATCGTGGTGCATACCCTGAGCCTGAATGAGGGCTGGATCGGTGTATAGATACTTGCTCGCCCCACTGCTACTGCTGTGCCTGTCCGCACCTGGCGCGGCCGCACTGGAAGATCCCATGCGCCCACCCCGCGGTGCAACGGTTTCCGACGACAAACCCACCATCCCGTTTGTGCTCAGCTCCACCCTGATTGCGCGCGAGCGCCGCAGCGCGGTCATCAACAGCCGCAACGTGGGCGTGGGCGACAGCGTCGACGGTGCCCGGGTACTTGAAATCCAGCCGGCGCAGGTGCGGTTGCAACACCAGGGCCGTCAGCTCACGTTACAACTGCTGCCGGTTACCGTTAAAAACTCCGTATCTGCCGAATGATGCACATGAACACAGGAACAATGCCCATGTCTCGCTTGCCACTCTACGCGCTGGCGCTGCTCTTCGCCGGCTGCGCCAATCAGGGCACCCCACTGCGCAGCACGCTGGACGAAATCCATGCCGCGCTGGGAGGCGACGACGACGGCTCCGCAACCGCGCAGCCGCACGCCATGCCACCCGCTGCGGTCAGTGATGCCCTGCTGCCGGCCATTCAGCTCTCCATCCCGGGTACCGACCTGGCGGCCGCGGAGCCACGCTTCGACGTCAAGGTGCGTAATGCCGAGGCACGAGACTTTTTCCTCAGCCTGGTGGACGGCACACCCTACAACATGATGGTGCACCCGGAGGTGGGTGGCCAAATCAGTCTGGACGTGAAGAACGTTACCGTGCCAGATGTCATGGAGATGGTGCGCGACACCTACGGTTACGACTTCGAGCGCCGCAACGATTATTTCCAGGTGCTGCCCAACGTGTTGCAGACGCGCATCTTTACCGTCAACTATCTGGACATCAAGCGTAGCGGCAGCAGCAAGATCAGCGCCGGCGCCACACAGATTTCCCGCAGTGGCAGCAGCAGTAGCGACGGCAGCAACACCAGTACCACCAGCACGTCTGAAACCAGCACCATCACCACCGATTCCCTGTCGGACTTCTGGCCAGCACTGGAAACTACCCTGCGCATGATCGTCGGCGCCGAAGAGGGTCGCTCGGTGTCCGTCAACGGACAGGCGGGACTGGTGGTGGTTCGCGCCATGCCGACCGAACTGCGTGCGGTGAAGAGCTATCTGGATTCCACGCAAAATGCCACCCAGCGGCAGGTCATCCTGGAGGCGCGCATCCTGGAGGTGGAATTGGGTGATGGTTTCCAGTCGGGCATCAACTGGTCATCGCTGGTACGGCACGGCAAGGACCACCTGGCCTTGAACCAGCTGGGCGGCGGCAGCATCTTCGGCGGTACCGGTGTCACCGGCATCAGTGGCTCCGGGATCAACATGCAGCCTCCGGCCGGCGTGATCGGTACCGGCAGCGCGACCACTGCTTTTGGTGGAGTATTTGCCGCCGCCTTTACCGGTGCCAACTTTACCGCCTTTATCGAGCTGCTGAAGAGTCAGGGTAACGTGCAGGTACTGTCCAGCCCGCGCATTTCCACCATGAACAACCAGAAGGCGGTGATCAAGGTCGGTTCTGATGAGTTCTTCGTCACCGACGTCAATACCAGCACCACTACCACCACCACCACTGCCACACCCAACGTCAGCGTCGAACTGACACCTTTCTTCTCCGGCGTCACCCTGGATGTCACGCCACAGATCAGCGAGGAGGGTGACATCATTCTGCACGTGCGGCCGTCGGTAACCGAGGTCCGCGAGCAGATCAAGGACGTGACGGTCACCACCACAACGCTGCGCATGCCGCTGGCATCCAGCACGGTGCGCGAGTCGGACAGCATGATCCGGGCGGAAAACGGCCAGATCGTGGTGATCGGTGGTCTGATGCAGAACAAGACCCGGGACGAGCAGGCCGCCGTGCCGCTACTGGGCGACCTGCCGCTACTGGGCGCGTTGTTCCGCCACACCCGCCAGTCCACCAGCAAGAGCGAACTGGTAATCCTGCTGCGTCCGACCGTGGTGGAAAGTAATGAGCAGTGGTCGCGCGAACTGCGCCGCTCCTCCGCCGGCTTCCGTCAATTCGACCCACAACCACAATAGATGCCGCATCCGACACAACGATGCTGTAACACCGGGATTTGCGCGCACAACAACACGCTGCGTGCAACGTATCTCTGCGCCTGCGTGGTGGAAGAATATTCCCCGCGCGCCTCGAACGCGTGAGACGGCACGATGTATCTGGAACATTACGGCCTGCGCGAACTTCCCTTCAGTCTGACGCCGGACACGCAGTTCTTTTTCGAGTATGGCCATTACCGGAACGCCCTCGATACACTGAAGGTGGCCCTTGCCGGTGGTGAAGGCTTTATCAAGGTCACCGGCGAAGTGGGTACCGGCAAGACGCTATTGTGCCGCAAACTGCTCAATTCGCTGGAGCGCACGGCCTACTACACCGCCTATATCCCCAACCCATTTCTTGCCCCATCTGCCCTCACACTGGCGCTGGCCGACGAGTTGGGTCTGACGCAGGGGTCCGACACCAGTCAACATCGCGTGATCAAGGACATCACGCGGCGACTCATTCAGCTGCACACGGAAGGCAAGCAGGTCGTGCTGCTGATCGACGAGGCACAGGCCATGCCGGGGGAGACCCTGGATGCCCTGCGCCTGCTCACCAACCTGGAGACCGAAAAGCGCAAGCTGCTACAGGTCGTGCTGTTCGGCCAACCGGAGCTGGACGAACGTCTTGCCGAACACGCCTATCGCCAGCTACGCCAGCGCATCACATTTTCCTATCGCCTGGCCCCCATAGATCGCCAGGGCCTGGAGGCCTATGTTACACACCGCCTGCTGGTTGCCGGCGCACAGGGCAACGTACGCTTTGCCCCCGATGCCCTTGATGCGCTGCACCAGTTCAGCGCGGGCATTCCGCGCCTGATAAACATTCTTTCGCACAAGGCGCTGATGGCCGGCTATGGTCAGGGCCAGAAGGGCGTTAGCAGACACCATGTCGAACTGGCGGCGCGGGATACCGAACACGTATCGAAGGCGGCTCATTCACATCGGCGCGGGGGAGTGATGGTAGTGGCGCTGCTGCTCATCGCCGTGGTGGCAACCCTGGCCTGGTGGCAAACCCGCGCGGAGCTGCATGCGGAAAGCAACAAGCAGGGCGCAGGAATTGTGGGGGATCACCTGCCCACGATGCCTCAGGCGACGAGCGGCATGTCATCGGATGCTCCTGAGGCGCCCCTGGCAGACCTGCCAGACACTACAGCAGGGACGATGCCCGACATGCCTGCTGACACCTGGCCTGGCAGTCCGGAAGGCCCCGGTGTCATGTTCGATGCGGCCACGGTAACAATGAACTGGTCCGCCGTCACGGGAGCGACGGAGTATGCGGTTAGCGTGCGTGACATGATGAGCCGAGAGCTGGTGATCGACACCACGACCACCCGCACCACGCATTCTGTGGCCTTGCCCTCGGCTGGCGTGTTCCGCTGGAATGTCGCAGCCTGCAATAGCACGGGATGTTCCGGTTACACGAAGCCGCTGTATTTCCGCACATCCATGGCACCGCCACCCGTCGGGCAGCCGGAGAAGCCATGAGCCTGATCAATGACATGCTGCGCGATCTGGAGGCCCGCCGTGCCACGGATCCGCGCGTGCCCGCCGGGCTGCTACCCGGCAAGGACAGCCACGCTGCGGCCGCTGGTACCCACCGGGCGCTGTTCATCAGCCTTGGCGTCATCGTATTCCTGCTGGCCCTCACCGTTGCTTGGCTGGCCTGGCAACGCGACGATGCCCCCCAGCCGATGGCCACGACCGCACCAGCCGCGGGATTGCCCACCCCAGCGGTGATGCCACCCACGCCAAGCACCGCCCCGTCCATGGACAGCACACCGGTGCCTGTAGTCGCCCCCATGCAATCGCCGCCCGCGGTCGAGTTACCACAGCTGGCCGACCAGCTTCAGAAAGCAGCGCGGGCCGATCACCAGCGCCCGCCGCCCACTGCCGAGAGTCGGCCACGAAAGCCGGCACTGGCCGAGACTGCGCCCGCCACAGTCGCCAAGGCCGGGCACCCACTCACCGTGGAGAAAACGGTGCACCCCCCCACTGTGCAGCAACAGGCCGAGGGGGAATACCAACGCGGGGTCCGAGCCCTCCGCAGCGGCGATCATGCCGCCGCGGAGTCAGCCTTTCGCAGCGCACTGCGCCTCGACAACGAACACCTGGTCGCACGAGAGACGCTGGCTGCCATACTCCTTGGTGGCGGCCGTCTCATCGAGGGCGGCGAGGTGTTGGAGCAGGGACGCACTTTTTTTGCCCGCAACCCGACACTGGCCCTGTTGCTGGCGCGGCTGCGCGTCGAACAGGGGCAGACCGGTGATGCGATAGGCATTCTGGAACAGAGCCTGCACGCCGCGACCGGGCGAGCCGATTATCTGGCCTTCCTCGCCGCGCTATACCAGCGTGAGCGGCGCCATGATGAAAGTATCGAAAGCTATGGCCGTGCCCTGGCCCTGCAACCGCAGCAGGCAAGCTGGTGGGTCGGCATGGCCATTTCATTGGAGAATGCCGGACGCCTCGATGATGCCGTCAAGGCCTACAAACAGGCTGCCGATGGCGTGCTACCGCCACAGTTGCATGAGCATGTGCACAACCGCTTGCAGGTGTTGAAATGAAGCTGGGGAAAGGTTCGAGCCATGGCAAGCACCCGCAGAACGTGAGACAGAGATGATGCTACCAAAAAAGAAAATTCGCATCGGCGACCTGCTGGTCGAACACAAAGTCATCTCGGAAGCGCAGCTGCAGAGTGCGCTGGCAGAACAGAAGAAGAGCGGGCTGAAGCTGGGCCGCACCCTGATCGCGCTCGGCTATCTGAGCGAGGATCAGCTGCTCGAATTCCTGTCGCGCCAGTTGCAGATCCCCTTTATCGACCTCAAGCACTACAAATACAAACCCGATACCGTACGTCTCATACCGGAAACACTGGCGCGGCGTTACCGCGTCATCGTGCTGGATACGGTTCAGGATTCCGTACTGGTGGGCATGGCCGACCCGACCGATATCTTTGCCTATGACGAGCTGGTGCGCATACTCAAGCGCCCGCTGCGCGAAGCGGTGGTACGTGAGGCCGATCTGCTGCGCACCATCGATCAGGTCTATCGTCGTACCGACGAAATCACCTCGCTGGCAGAGGAATTGTCCGAAGAGCTGTCGGAGGCGGATTTCGATCTCGCCACCCTGGCACAAAGCAGTGATATCACCGAGGCACCGGTGGTCAAGCTGCTGCAATCCATCTTCGAGGACGCAGTGCAGATCGGCGCCTCCGACATCCACATCGAGCCGGATGAAAGCGTATTGCGCATACGCCAGCGCATCGATGGCGTACTGCACGAGCAGGTGATGAAAGAGAAGCGTATCGCTACCGCGCTGGTGTCGCGCCTCAAGCTGATGTCCGGTCTAGACATCTCCGAGAAACGCCTGCCGCAGGACGGCCGCTTCAATATCCGCGTCAAGGACCACAACATTGACGTGCGTGTGGCAACCATGCCGATCCAGTACGGTGAATCGGTAGTCATGCGTCTGCTCGATCAGTCGGGCGGCATCCTCGACCTGGGACAGGTGGGCATGCCGGCCGACATCCTGCAACGCTTCCGCCGCAACATCCATCGCCCCCACGGCATGGTGCTGGTCACCGGACCGACCGGCAGCGGCAAGACCACAACGCTGTATGCCGCACTGTCGGAAATCAATTCGCCGGAAAAAAAGATCATTACGGTGGAAGACCCCGTCGAGTATCGCCTGCCGCGGGTCAACCAAGTGCAGGTGCACGGCAAGATAGGGCTCAGCTTCGCCAACGTGTTGCGCACGGCGCTTCGCCAGGACCCTGACATCATCCTGGTGGGCGAAATGCGCGACCAGGAAACTGCCGAGATCGGTCTGCGGGCATCCATCACCGGCCATCTGGTGCTTTCCACCCTGCACACCAACGACGCCATCAGTACCGCCATCCGTCTCATCGACATGGGTATCCCCGGCTACATGGTGGCCACGGCCTTGCAGGCCATCATCGCGCAGCGCCTGGTGCGCCGCATCTGCGACAGTTGCGCGGCGCCGTATACACCGACGGCGCAGGAATTGGCCTGGCTGCACAACCTGCTGGGTAGCCAGGCGGAAAGCCTGCAGTTCCAGCGCGGCAGCGGTTGTCCACACTGCAACAACACCGGCTATCATCGCCGGGTCGGTGTGTTCGAGCTGCTGGAGCTGGATCAGGCCATGGCCGATGCGCTACGCGAAAACGATGCCACCGCCTTCGGCCGTGCGGTGAAGGCCAGCCCGACCTTTCGCTCCCTGGCCCTTAACGCCCTGGATTACGCGATCGGCGGCATTACCACGCTGGAAGAAGTGCTGCGCGTGGCGGGCGAGGATGTACTGCTTGAACAGGACGGCAGCGCAGGAGCACACGGCTGATGCCCCAGTTCCACTACAAGGCGCGCAACGGCCGTGGCGACCTGGTCACCGGTCAGGTCGAGGCCGGCTCCGTCGATGCGGTTGCCAGCCAGCTGTTCAACAGCGGCATCACCCCGGTGGAGATTCGCGAGGTCAAGGAAGAACACAATGTATGGGATGATTTCAAGCGCCGACTCGGCGCCAGCAGTCCCACGCTGGATGATCTGATACTGTATTGCCGCCAGATGTACACCCTGGCCAAGGCCGGCGTTCCCATCATTCGCGGCATCACCGGTCTGGCGGAAACCTCGCGCAACCTGGTGCTCGCCGAGGCGTTGCGCCAGATACGCATCGAGTTGGAAAGCGGCCGTGAACTGTCCACCGCCATGAGCCGGTATCCCGACATCTTTTCGCCGTTGATGGTGAGCATGGTGCGTGTGGGTGAGAACACCGGCCAGCTCGACACCGCCTTTCTGCAACTGTCGCAGTATCTCGAACTGGAGCGCGACACCCGCAACCGGATAAAGATGGCATTGCGCTATCCGGTCTTTGTTCTGGTGGCCATCGCTTTCGCCATCGGCATCATCAATGTCTTCGTCATCCCGGCCTTCGCCCAGGTATTCCGCGGCATGCATATGGAGCTGCCCTGGCAGACCCGCTTGCTCATCGGGACCTCGGAGTTTTTCGTCAACTGGTGGCACTTCATGCTGCTGGGGCTGGTACTGGCCGTTCTCGGCCTGCGCTATTACGTGCGCACCGAGGAGGGGCGCTACCGGTGGGACAAGCTCAAGCTGCGCCTGCCGGTGGTGGGCAACATCATCCTGCGTGCCACGCTGTCGCGCTTTTCCCGTTCCTTCGCCATGTCCACCCGCGCCGGCGTGCCGCTGATCCAGGCGCTCAGCGTGGTGGCCCAGGCGGTGGACAACGACTACATCGGCGAGCGCATCCGCAACATGCGCAACGGCATCGAGCGCGGCGACAGCCTTACACGCACCGCCGCCGCCAGCGCCATGTTCACCCCGCTGGTGCTGCAGATGATGTCGGTGGGCGAGGAAACCGGTGCCGTTGACGACATGATGGAGGAGGTGGCCGGCTTCTACGAGCGCGAGGTGGAGTACGATCTTAAGAACCTCAGCTCCGCCATCGAGCCGATCCTGATCATCGCCATCGGCGTCATGGTGCTGATCCTCGCCCTGGGCGTGTTCCTGCCCATGTGGGACCTCACCCAGATGGCACGACGCTGAATATTTGTCGGGTCCAGGCCCGCTCCACCAGAGCCCGAATCGCCTTGCCTGTATGGCCATACCGTTACCGCAATTAGACCGCGACCGCACGCCGCACGGCATCGGGCAACTGGTGATCATCACCCTCCTGATCCTGATCTTCATTGTCATCGCCGCGCGCCGCATCTGGGAGCTGCGCATCGTCGCCGAACAGACCTCGGTCATCCACACCGTCGGGGCACTGCAAAGCGCCATCGGCATCCAGGTGATGGAGCGCGTCCTGCGCGGCGGCCTCGACGCCGTCGCCGCCATGGAGCGAGCCAATCCCATGGACTATCTCGATCCCGCCCGCCTGCCGGCCAATTACCAGCGCCTGGACGGCCCGCTGCCGCCGGAACAGCTCACACCACGGCGCTGGTACTACGAACCGCAGGCAGGCATCCTCATCTACCGCGTGGACAACGGTGCGTACCTGGAAACCGCGCTACCGGGCCCGCCGCGGATCCGTTTCCAGCTCCAGCTGCGCTATGAGGACCTCAACGGCAACGGCCGCTACGATTCCGCCAGCGAGCAACTCGGCGGTGTCAGCCTGGTTACGCTTGAGCCTTACCGCTGGCGAGAACCGTAGTTCCGAACCCCGGCCCGGTGGCAGGGGACGGATGAAAGGCTTGCTATCCAAAAGGGCGGAGTTGTCGTATAAACAGGCGTGAAACAGCCGTCTTTCCCCGCCATCGAGGGACGCCATGGACATCATCGTCACTGCCCTGTACTGGATCGCCACCACTTTCGTCATCCTGGCGCTGGCCACCGCCATCGGCCTGCTCGCCGCCCCCGCGCAACTGCGCACACTGGCCCGGCCACTCGATCGCTGGCGCTCCCTGCGTCCCGCGCTCGGTCCGCTCGACAAGCCGCACTACACCGAGCGGCGCATCTACCATCACCACCGCCTTGTCGGCGCCCTCATCGTCATCGGTGCCGGCTACACCCTGCTGCGACTGACCGCCATCAACCATCAGGCCACCCTGGCCCTGCTGCCCGCGCACTGGGACGACAACCTGCGTGCCCTGCTGGCGGCCAATGCCTACTGGTTCCTGCTGGTCTCCAACCTCATGGCACTGTTTATCGGCCTCACGGTCTACTTCCGCCCCAGCATGCTCAAACACCTGGAAACCCGGTCCAACCGCTGGGTCTCCACCCGCCAGGCCATCAAGCCGCTCGATGTGTCTCACGGTGCGCTCAACGCCGCATTGTGGAGCCGCCCGCGCCTCACCGGTACCTTCCTGCTCCTCGGCAGCCTGTATATCTGGAGTATTTTGCTCGCCTATCGTCACGGCATCCTCTGATCCCTGCCGGCCCGACAAACGCACCCCGTAATACGGACCGTAGGTCGGACTTCAGTCCGACAGCGGCGCGGGTCGAGGCCGTGCATTGTCGGACTGAAGTCCGACCTACAGTCCGGCCCGCAACCCGGGTGCCCACAAGAAATATCAACTTTCCATTGAAAGCCTTACGGGCATATGTTAAGAAATACGACGAACATCACGGAAAAAATCGCCGCCCCATGGAAGACCCCGCCGGCTGCGGCCTGGCGTGAGGCGGCATAACCAGGAGGCCGCGGCCTCCATCGCAAGCAGGAGTCGTTAAAAATGAACAAGCAACAGGCAGGCTTCACCCTGATCGAACTGGTCATGGTGATCGTTATTTTGGGTATTTTGGCGGCAACGGCGATACCGAAATTTGTTAACTTGCAAAATGATGCACGCATTGCATCTGTAAACGGTATCGCTGGTGGCCTTCGTTCAGCATCTGCTCTTGCTCAGGCACGATACATAGCAACAGGTAACAATGCTGCGACGACCATTCTTATGGGTACCACTACAGTAACTGTTAATGCTGGTACGGGCATCCCCGTTGGAACAGCTGCCGGTATCGGGGCCGCAATGGAATCTTATGATGGTTATGACGTAGATTACACTGCCCCCGCGGCTGTAACTTTCCGCCCCGCCAACGGCGGTAGTGCAACATGCCAAGCCACTTATAATGGCACCACCGGTGTGGTTACTGTGAACACGACTAATTGTTCATAACATCAAGAACACTGCGCCGGCTCCAATTTTAGAAGTGGCTTTTTAAGGGGCGGGGCTTTGTGCTCCCGCCCTTTTCATTTATCTGAGCAATGGAGTGAAAAAACACCGATTTGTCCTTAACCCATTGGGTTATCCGACGCCCCATGATACTTGGGGCAGCCATCGCGACAACGGCAAACCGAGCATGCAATATCAGCAAGACCTTTCTGCACAACACGGCTTCACCCTCACCGAGCTGGTGACGGTGATCGTCATCCTTGGCGTACTGTCGGTCGCCGCCTTGCCTCTGTGGTTCAACCGTACCGATTTCGAACAGCGTGGCTATTTCGATGAATTGCTCCAGGCCACGCGCTATGCACAAAAACTGGCCGTCGCCTCCAACTGCAATGTGCAGATCACCATCAATGCCGCCAGCTTCGCCCTTGCATTTCAGAGCGCGCCTTTTGGACATTGCAACAACGCAAACATCGAGCTTCCCGGCAAACCCGGTCCCTACACGGCACCTGCCGGCGTCGTCATTTCCGGGGGCACGAACATCACGTTCTCACCCTCCGGCCGTGCCAACACGGATGCCACCATTTCCGTAGACACACACTCACTACGGGTCTATGCCGCCACCGGCTATGTGGAGCGGCAATGACACTCACCCAGCGCGGCTTTACATTCATCGAACTGGTCATCAGCATGGTGATCATCGCTATCGGCGTAGCAGGCATCCTCAAGGTGATGGAGGTCACCACGCGCCACAGTGCGGACCCGATGCTCCAGCAACAGGCGGTGGCGATTGCCGAGGCCTATCTTGAGGAGATCCTGACCAAGGATTTCGACGACCCGACCGCGGAAGCCGGCACCTGCGAGGAAGGTTTGCCTGCCGCCGCGCGCGGCATCTACGACGATGTGAATGATTACGGCTGCATCAGTGGGGCCAATGTCGATGTCGGGGCACGAAATCAATTTGGCGCTGCCATCCCCGGACTGGGCGCCTACACCGTAGCCGTCACCGTAACGGACACTGCATTGAACACCATCCCCGCCAGACAGATCGACGTGCGCGTCACCCACAGCAACCTGGTGGATATCACCCTCACCGGTTACCGTACGAACTACTGACGGCCATGCAGATCACCCCACGCACCCTCCGCGGCTTCACCCTGATCGAGCTGATCATGGTCATCGTGATCACCGGCATCATTGCGGCCGTCGTCAGCGTGTTCATCCGCAGCCCGGTACAGGGCTACATGGATCTGTCGCGGCGTGCCGAACTGGTGGATGCCGCCGAATCCGCCCTGCGCCTGATGGCGCGGGATATCCGCCGCGCCCTCCCCAACAGCATCCGCATCAACGGCGCCAACGCCATCGAGATGATCAATACGGTCGAAGGGGTACGTTATCGTCATGAAGCGCCCGGCGCACCGCTGCAGCGGCTGAACTTCTCAGCGGCTGACGCTTCGTTCAATGCCGTCGGTACGTTCAACAATATCACCACACCCTTTGCCTCCAACGGCCATCGACTGGTGATATACAACCTAGGTACCACCGGCGCCGACGCCTACGATGCTGCCACCCAGGTCATCACTCCCGCGGCCACTACATTCACTATTGATGCCGACCCCACTCCACCTGGCGGTAGCGGCGCCGAGGATCGGATAACCCTGAGTGCAGGGCACCAGTTTCCTTTCCAGTCGCCGCGGCAACGCCTGTTTCTGGTTGACGGTCCGATCAGCTATATCTGTAATACCGGCACGAGCTTCCTGCACCGCTATACCGGCTACGGCTTGGCTATCGCCCAGCCGGTTCCGCCGGTTGGTGTAACCGGCATACCGCTCACGCGCCACGTCAGTGCCTGTACCTTTACCTACAGCGCGGGCACGGCCACCCGCGCCGGTCTGGTTACCCTGGAACTGACCCTGACCGACAGTGGCGAATCGGTGCGCCTGCTGCACCAGGTACACGTGGATAACGTGCCATGATGATACACATCGCTATGCCAGGCAGGAGGACACAGCGGGGGTTTTCCCTGGTCAGCGCCCTGTTCCTGCTGGTGGTGCTCGGCGCGCTGGGCGCCTATATGGTGAGCATCAGCGGCACGCAGCATTTCACGACGCTGCACGCCTTGCAGGGGGCCAAGGCCTATCACGCGGCGCGCAGCGGCACGGAGTGGGGGATCGCTGAGGCCATCAACAACGGCAATTGCAACCTCAATACCAATTTCACCGTAAATGGTTTCGATATTACCGTCGATTGCACATCCACAAATCACCAGGAGGCCGGCGGCAATTACAACATCTACGAAATCACGGCCTTTGCCGAGACCAGTACCCCCGCCTTCGGCCAGCCCGGTTACGCGGCACGCCGCATCACGGTTACAGTGACCAACGCACCATAGTCCATGGCGGATGCCGCAAACCTCATCCGTCGCTATTGCTCGCAACAGGACCAAGCCGCCTTCCGCCGCTTCTACCAACAGGAAGCGCCCCGGCTGTGGAAGTATCTCATCGCCCGCGGCTGCGATGTGGACACCGCCTACGACCTGCTGAGCGAATCCTTTCTGCGCTTCATCCAGACGGTGTGCAAGAATCCGGCAGCGCCCCTGCCTCTGCTTTACCGCATTGCACTGAACCTGCGCATCGACCTGCACCGGCGCTCACAGCATTGGCAGGCCGCGCTCGATCCGGAACAGCTGGCGGCGATACCCGCAGCGGAAACCGACCCGCTCGCGGCCGAGGCCGTGCTCAAGGCCATGCAGGCCCTGCATGGCGACGAACAGAATCTACTGCTCATGCGTTATTGGATAGGGCTTACCCATGCCGAAGTGGCGCAGGTGATTGGGCTCCCGGAAGGAACGGTGCGGCGGCAAGCGGCGGCGGCGCTGCACAAACTGCGCGCCGTGCTCGAACCCTAGTAGGACGTAGGCCTGATATGGCGTAGCGGTATCGGACAATGCCCGATTGTGAGCATTCAGAGTAATATTCCGACTATGAACCTGTTTCAGATGATTGATATGTTGAGCGCCGCCAAGGTCGACTATGTAGTGGTCGGCGGTTTGGCCGTGGCGCTGCATGGCTATCAACGCGTGACCATGGACGTGGATGTCGTGCTGGCGATGACGCCCGAAAACTTGCAATCGTTTATCGACGCCGCCAAGGCGGCCGGCCTTCAGCCCATTGCACCCGTGCCTATAGATTCGATAGCAGATGCAGACATGTTGGCGCGATGGTTTCAGGATAAGGGCATGCTGGCATTCGGTCTGCGCGGTCCCGAGACAACTTCGACCGTTATCGATGTATTGATCAAACCGCCAATAGCATTTACCGAATTGAAGCGTGATGCCGTCATTGTCGAGGTTGGCACGCTGAAAGTTCCTGTCGCATCCATAGAACATCTGATAGCGATGAAAACCGGTACAGGCCGCAGCAAGGATATTCTCGATATCGAGGAGTTGCGCAAGCTTCAGGAGAGCCGCTCCAAATGACGGCGGATGAAAACTATCGTCTTATCCAGGAAATCGATGCGAACCGTTGCTTCCTGCTGATGGCGTACCGCTCCAATCCGCATTTGATCGAGCGGGCTGATGCCCGCACCCGGGCACTGCTCGGCCTCCCGGTTACCGATGGATTTCCCGAACCGCCTGCGGACCTCCGTGACCTTCGACCCTCATAGGATCCCGCGCTATTTAGGTGAACAAAATCTGCTGCTCATACGTTATTGGATAGGGCTGACCCGGGCGAGGTCGCCCAGGCGATAGGGCTACCGGAAGGCACGGTGCGACGGCAGGCGGCGGCGGCACTGCACAAGCTGCGGGAAATACTGGAACCGTGATGGCATGCAACGCGCCCAATGTGGGTTGGACTTCAGTCCGACGGCAGCGCCAGCCATTGCCACGCAATGTCGGACTGAGGTCCGACCTACAAGACAGGAATGCTGGCCCGACTTGGCACAGGCGTATCGTGCAATTCCTGCCGGACACGCCTGTGCCAAGTCCGGCCTATGTATTGGCTCGGTGCCACGAAGCGGCTTTGCAAGTGGAATTATGGAAACGGATCGACTGGAACAGGCTATCCACCATGCCGTAACGGAAACCGCCGCGCCGGATGCGTCGCACCTTGCTGCCATCCTCGCGCGGCTGGAACAGGTGCCGGCTGCGCGGCCATTGTCGCGCAAGAGCGTCTGGCCTTGGTTATTGCTGGCAGCAGCGGGCGCTGCAGTGGCGGGGGGGGGATATTGGTACGCCCATCAACGCAGTGCTCATGTGGCTCTGCCGCCTGCCGCCGACAGCCCGCAGACCGGTGGAGGAATGCAGTCACTGCCACTGCACCAGGATACGCCCCAGGAATTCGGCGAGCCACCTGATCGAAACGTGCCGACCACACCGACCACTTCAAATGCAGGCGAAAATGAAGGCCGTAGCGGACGAGACAGTGCCATTGTTTACCGGCGCTGACTCAACAGCCATGGATTGGAGAACAAACATGAATCTGGGCGTGAAGAAATTGAGTCTGACCCGATTAGTTATAGTCACTCTTTGGTTGTTGATCGGGTGGGTTGCTCCGGCAGCTGCAGATATGCAGACGCGCAGCCCCTCCGCCTGTTCGGATGTTGCGGGCATCGGCACGATTGCCTGGAACAATCCCGGGCGCGCGGCCGCAAGCGACAATAACCGTGCCAGCGCCTCGCTTAACGATAATCAGGCATCGCATTACCTCCGCTGTGCGGACTACGGTTTTTCCATCCCGGCGGAGGCAACTATCGACGGCCTAACCGTTAGCATTGAGCGCAGAGCCAGCAGTACTAGCCGCATTAGGGACAACGCGGTGCGCATGGTCAAGTCCGGCACCATTCAGTCAGCCAATCGAGCCACCTCTAATTACTACACGACTTCGGATACCTACGAAGACCATGGCGGCCCTACTGATTTGTGGGATACGGCCTGGACGGCTACGGACATCAACGATGCAAACTTCGGGGCGGCACTGTCGGCCATCAAACCAACAACCGCCGGTGGCGGTACGACGGTGGAAGTGGATCACATGGAGATCACGGTCCACTACACGATTGTAGCGGTTGCCTCTATCACCCGCGCAGACCCGAACCCCGCGGGTTCCGCCAACGTCTCCTGGACCGTGAATTTTACTGCTGGCGTAACTGGCGTAAGTGCCGATAATTTCAGTCTCGTTCACTCCGGCCTGGGCGGAACTCCGGCCATCACCTCCGTCACAGGCAGCGGCGCCACCTGGACCATCACGGCGAGTACCGGGACCGGGACCGGCACGCTGGGCCTGAACATGGTCACGACCACCGGCACCACCCCATCGGTCACCGGCCTTCCGTTCATAGGAGAGGTATACACCATACTGCCGGCAGTTATGGCGATAAACCGTGCCGACCCCAACCCAACGGCCGCCGCCAATGTCGCATGGTTCGTGACGTTCAATTCAGAGATTTCCGGGTTGAATGCCGGTAATTTTACGCTGGTCAGTAGCGGCCTGGGGGGAGCCCCGGTCATCACCTCAGTCACCGGGCTTGGCACCACATGGATGGTCATGGCTACAACGGGCAGCGGCAGCGGTACGGTGGGCCTGAATATGTCCGGCAGCAGCGGCGTTACCCCTGGCGTCGCCGGGTTACCGTTTACCGGCGAGGTGTATTCCGTGCTCCGACCTACCGTTGTCTCCATTACACGCACCAGCACCGATCCCACAACCGCTGACGCCGCAGTGTCCTGGACGGTCGAATTCAGCGCCGGCGTCACCGGTGTCGATGCGACAGACTTTGTCCTGGTGGAAGGCGGCGGTGTTGCCGGCAGCAGCATCACTGCTGTGACGGGCAGCGGCGCGACGTGGTCCGTGACTGCCAACACCGGCAGCGCTGATGCCGGCACCCTGGGCCTCAATCTGGTTGACGATGATTCGATTATCAATGCCGCCGGTACACCGCTGGGCGGTCCCGGTAGCGGCAACGGCGACTATACCGGCCCCTATTACACCCTTGAGCCACCCGCGCCCAATCTGGGCAAGACGGTCAGTGCATCGGCCGCCGTAGTCGGCGACGTGGTGACTTTCAACATTTCGGCAACCAATCCTTACGACAGTCCACTCGCCAATGTGGTGCTGACCGATACCTTACCTGCGGGCATGAGCTACGTCACCCATGTGGTTACGCTGGGCTCGGTATCCGTTGCCGGACAGATCATCACCTGGACCATACCCACCCTGCCGGCCCTTGGCAGTGCACAAATGACGCTGGCAGTGTCGCTGTCGCAGCAAGGCCCGCTGACCAATACCGTGACAGCACCCGGCGCTGACCCGGCGAGCGCCTCCCTGCTTGTCCTTGCCAGTGCGGTGACGCATTTCCGCATGGACGAGCCGGTAGGTTCGTGGTCCGGTGCTGTCGGTGAAGTCATCGACAGTGGCGGTACCGCACTGCATGGTCGCCGGCTAGTCAGCTCCTCGCCAACCAGTACCAATGTCGTCGATCCGTCGCCAGCCATCGACACCCAGCATCCATCGATAATCGGGCGTTTCTGTAATGCTGCGTCGTTTGATCGCCGCGCCATCGTTGAGGTCGCAGACAGCCCGCTTTTCGACTACACGACAAGGCTGTCTGCCTCGGCATGGATCTTTCCTACGGCGTATCCTTCCAGCGACCTCTACTCGATCCTCTCCAATGATGTGAACTACGAATTTCACCTGAATCCCCAGGGCAAGCTCTATTGGTGGTGGAACTCGTCAACCCTGACCTCAGCCACGACCATACCGCTGAACCAGTGGACACACGTGGCGATCACCTTCGATTCGTCGGCAGGCGTACGGCGCCAGCGCATCTACATCAACGGGGTACTCGATGGCAACACCAATAACTGGCAGGGCACCCTGGCCCCCAACAACTGCAATTTCTACATCGGTGGCGACATCGCCACGGGAGCGGCGTGCAGCATCCTTGCGGCAAGAAATTTCCAGGGCATGATCGACGAGGTGAAACTGTACAGCTTCGAACTCAGCGCAGAGGAAGTACACGCTGACATGACGCTGGGGCGCTCCTGTTCCGGCACGTTCGATCACATACGCATCGAACACGACGGCTCGGGGTCCGTTTGCGCGCCGGAACGTGTAACCATCAAGGCCTGTCTCGATGCCGACTGCACCACGCTGTTTCCGGGCAATGTCACCGTAAACCTTACGCCGACGGGCTGGGTGGGCGGTGGCACCTTCTCCTTCAGCGGCGGCATTGCTTCACGCCAGTTCAGCCGCAGCACGGCCGGGAATGTCACCTTCGGCACCAACAGTGTTTCACCGACACCGGCGTATAGCACGCGTTGTTTCAACGGTGCGACCGAAACCTGTGTGATGAACTTCGCGGCGGCCTCATGTGCGTTTGACGCCGTGGAGCAGGGTGCCGACCCGCAGACGCCCATCTTCACCAAGCTGGCCGGCACCAATTTCAATGTCGACGTCCTGGCATTGCTCGATGCCACGACCATCAATGCCTCCTACACCGGCCTGGTGGCCGTTGATCTGGTGGACACCAGCAGTTCGGCCTGCCCAACCGGTGTGGGGCTTAACGCCGCTAGCAACATCACCTTTGCCGCCAGCGATGGCGGACGTAAAGCGGTAACCTTCAATTATCCGAATGCCGCACGCAATGTCCGCGTTCGCGCCATTGTCGGTACATCGGCACCGGCCTGCTCGACGGATAATTTCGCCATCCGTCCGACAGGCTTTTCCGTCACTTCGACCGACGCCACCAATAACACAACGAGCGGAACCCCGGTCATCAAGGCAGGGACCGCCTTCAACCTCTCCGCTGCCGCCATTGCGGGTTACAGTGGCACGCCATTGATCGACAACACCAAGGTAACGGGAACCCCGGTCGCCGGCGCCATCAACGGAAGTTTTTCGGCGGCATCGGCAGGAACGGGGATCGCCACGGGCAACGGCTTCACTTACAGCGAGGTCGGCCACTTCGGCCTGGCACAGAACGCGGTGTACGACTCTACTTTCACCACCGTGGATCAACCTGACGACTGCACGGCCGGTTTCTCCAACACCCTGTCCGGCGGAAAATACGGCTGCTCCTTCGGCAGTGCTGCGGTGACACAAGCCACTGGCAGCAGCGGTTTTGGACGCTTCACCCCCGCACGCTTCAACGTCAGCGCCAATACGCCGCTGTTCAATCCATCGTGTGGCGCCTTCACCTATCTCGCCCAGGCGCTGCCCTATCTGACTGCCCCGGCACTCACCGTCACCGCCCTGAATGCGAGCGGAGACGTGACCAACAATTATGGCGGTGTCTACTGGAAACTGACCCCGGCACTGGCCGGCCGCAGTTACAGCGACAACTCCGGTACGACGTCGACGTTGTCGATCGCCACCGCCGGGACCCTGGCATGGAGTGATACCGGCAACAGTGACGGCGATGGAGTGGTGACCCTGACCGGCGAGAGCCTGACATTCAGCAAGCCCGCAACACCGATTGCGCCTTTTGCAGCCGACGTGGATCTGGATTTTGCCGCCGCATTCCTCACCGATGATGATGCCGTGTGCTATGACCCGGAGGGCGATGCCACCTGCAATGCCTATAGCATAGGCTCCATAGGCGGTACCCAGTTGAATTGGGGCCGGGTACGCCTCGGCAATGCGCATGGTTCTGAGTTGATTGATCTCAGGGTACCTTTGCTCGCGGAAGTCTTCGATGGCACTTCGTTCATCACCAATACAGCCGACACCTGCACCGCAGGTGTGACGCTCGGCGTAGCGGACGCGGACGCCACCGACGGCCTCATCCCCGCAGAGGTATGCGCCTGGGATACCGGCTCGCCCGGCGTCTCAGGTATCGGATGCGCCGCCGCCGGTACTGCCAGCCGGCAATATCAGACACCACCCGACTTGGCCGGCGAAGAGGGTGATTTCAACCTATGGTTACAAGCACCCGGAGCCGGCAACAGCGGCAGCGTGGACATTACCGCGACGGTGCCAGCGTGGCTGCAGTTCGACTGGACCGGCGCGGGTGACAGCAATCCCGTGGCCCGCGTCACTTTTGGTATCTTTGGGGGCAGCCCGCGGTACATCTATTTGCGCGAGCGATACTAGCGAATTGCCATACACCGTTGTCGCCAAGTGAGCGCCCGCGGCCCTGTATGAGTGGCTCGGAGGAGATGATGAGACACAACAAAACCACACCATTATTGCAGGGGCGGGCGCCTCACCGGCGCCGACCGACTAGACTTTCATGACCTCAGGCGGAAAACGGCCATGCACCGTGCACACGCACGGAAATCGATTCCAATCCTCGTGGAGTCGGACAATCTGGCCTTTGCCGGCGGCATCTGAATCTGTCGTCACCCCACCGGCGGTACCTGCCGGTACGGATGAACACACCGGCCAGCAGCGGAGCTCCGTTTTCTCGGTCGGTCACAAAGTCATGATGGGATATCGACAAAGAAAATATTGTCGCGGAGGGAGGGTAGGGATGAATTGCACACAAACTCGGGCCGATCCAGCCGCGGCCAGTGCCTTGCTCCTGTTGCTGGGCCTGGCAGGGTCTCACCTGGCGCTCGCCGAGCCCGTGGTCACGGCACAGAACAGCCTATCCTGTGCGGGTACGCGCGCCAATACCTATTTGGGATGTAACGCCAAAGACTTTACTACGACGGTGGCCCTCGATAGCTCCACTGCGACCAGCTGTACCGAAGGCGAGTATTTCTTTGTCGATGCACAGGTCAGCATGATTAGTGGTGGTCCCGACAGATACAACATCGGTTTCTTTGTTGGTGAGGACGGTAACGGCCCACAGGAGAACAATACGGCAAAACTGTGTTCCGTCGCGACATTTCCAACCAGTCCGGCACCCTGGTTCGATGGCGGCGGCCCGAATGTGTGTGGTGATTTCAAATCAAAAAGCCAGTCATCCCCTACGGTACGTCAACTTCGTCTGCGGTGTACCGATAACGGGACCGGCAACCTGCAGGTTCCTTATGTCGTCTCGTGGGAGCAGAACGATAATACAGCCTGCGCGGGGCCTGGCAACGTAGCAGCGGGCGCACAGTCCAAGTGTGTCGGCGGAACGGCCACCGTTGCCAACGTCATTGTCAAACCGCGCCCGGCCGCTTATTACGCGCTGGACGAAGCAAGCTGGAACGGGGCCATTGGCGAGGTCAAGGATAGCAGCGGCAATGGGCTGGATGGCCGGTCATACAATGGTGCGACGACCTCAGGCTCATCACCGGCCATTGCAGGCGATCCGGGCACGTGCCGCTACGGAACATTTACCAATGGTCAGTTGCTGACACCCAACAACGATTATGTACAGGTACCGCACAACAGTGCCTTGCTGGGCAGCGACGCGCTGACCTATGCCGCCTGGATTAATCCGCAGTGGAGCCTTTGGAGTCTGGGCACCCAGGTGGTGATGTCAAAATCCGTGTTCCCAGGCGGCTCAGGTGCGGCGCAAATGGGGATTTATGCCGAGATGGGGTTGTTCCATGTCACCCTGAAAGGGCGTGCCATTACCTCTTCCGGTCATGTAGTGGAAGTCGAGGCACCGACTACATATGCATACGACAGCTGGAACCATGTCGCCCTAGTCTTTGCAGGCAATGGCTTGACGCTGTATGTCAATGGTTCGGCGGTCGATACCACGGCCATCTCGACAACAACGCTGCGGCAGAATACGGACCCGCTGACCATCGGCAATGATTACGGTCGGACCTATTACTTTAACGGCCATATCGATGAAGCAAGAGTGTATACAGATGTGCTGAACGCGGCCCAGGTGGGCGCGGTCATGACCGAAACCCATCCCTGCGGCGCCGTTCCAACGGGCCTGCATCATATCCGCGTACTACATGACGGCAGCGCGGTTTCCTGCCAGGCCGAAAGCATCTACGTACAGGCCTGTGCTGATGCTGACTGCTCCACGCGCTATACCGATGGTGTGACGGGATCGCTCACCGCCGGGGGTAATACAGTGGGTTTTGTCATTCCAGCGGGGCAGTATCAGACGGTTGCCAGCATGCACCTGCCCAGCAATAGCGCACTGCCTGATCCCCAGACCATGCGACTGGGTGCGGGAGGCATTGTGCCAACACCCTCTGATGTGACGGACTGCCATAACACGACCAGCGGTGCCGTCAATGACACGACGGCGTGCGATACAGCGGTCTACCAGGCCGGTTTCGTGTTCGACGTGCCGCATCTTTCCTCCGGCGTGGCGGCGGGAACAATTGATGTCTTTGCCGTACGCTCCAGTGATCAGACCATCTGTGCTCCCTTGTTCCAGAACGTCACCCGTGATGTTGCCTTTTGGGGCAGCTATCTGAATCCGACGGCACCGGTGGCCGGAACACCACCATTGCTGGTAAACGGCAGCAGCATCGAAACGACGACGTCACCTGCCTACACCTCGATGCACTCGTTGAATTTCGATGCCGGCGGCAAGGCGACATTGACGTCGGTTCGCTACGACGATGTGGGTCTGATGCAGCTCAGCGCACGCTATGAGGGCAGTGACACCAATACGCCGGCTGACGGTGGCATGATCGTACTGGGCTCGGACAGTTTCGTGGTCAAGCCACACCACTTCGCACTCACCGCCATCACCTGCGCGGACGGCACCGCCAATCCCGCCGCTACCGCGGCAACGGGCGGCGCCTTCTGTCGTGCCGGGCAGGCGTTCAGCGTGACGGTGACGGCCATGAATTCCTTCGGCAATGCCACCAGAAATTTTGGCCGGGAGGCAACGCCGGAAGGCGTCAAGCTCACAGCCAGCCTGGTCGGCGGCCTGGGCCTGACCAGTAGTCCTGGCCTCAACAACGATACGGCGTTCGGCAGCTTCAGCGACGGCGTGGCCAGCGGCACGACGTTCGACTGGCCGGAGGTGGGTATCATTGCGCTTACCCCCGCCATTGCCGATGGGGATTACCTGGGGGCGGGCAATATGAGCGGCACGGCAGCCAGCCATGTCGGGCGCTTCTATCCCTCAGATTTTGCCGTGTCCCATATTCCAGCCGCCGCCTGCGGCGGAGCCTTTACCTATGCCGGCCTCACGGCGCCCGTGGCCAAACTGGGGCAGCCATTTTCCGTCACCGGAACGGTGACGGCACGCAATATAGCCGGGGGCACGACGCTAAACTACGCTGGTGACTTTGCCAGGCTCGGAGCGGGAGACATTGATGCTGCACCGATGCAAGGGGGTGTCGCCGCCGTCGGTACACTCACCTGGAACGTGGACAGTCTGTTGTTTGCTACCGGTGTGGGCGACTTCTCTGCGACGGGGCTTTATGCCTTCAATGCGGAGGGCGGGCCGCAAGACATGTATCTGCATGTAAATGCTGATGATGGCGAGGCCAATGGCGAAGAAAACGACAGCGGCAAGGCGGTGGAATACCGTCTCGGCCGGCTGCGCCTGCAAAATGCCTATGGCACCGAGCTAACCAACATCACCGTACCCCTACAGGCGGAATACTACGATGCCGCTGGCTTCTATCGGCTCAATAACGCCGATAATTGCACCGCGTTGATCCAGGCCAATCATCTGCAACTGCGCAATGCGCAGACCGACAGCGGCAATTGGCAAAGCGGGGACAGCACCATGATCATCGGGGGCGGCAACACAGTTGCGCTTCCGATCAACTCGCCTTTGAGCAGCGGTGATGCCGGTCTGACGTTTACCGCGCCCGGCGCCAACAATACCGGTTACGTCGATATCCGCACCGCGCTGGCAGCAGCCTATCCCTGGCTGGCATATCCCTGGAACTGTGATGCCGCCGCGCCGAATGAAGCCTGTGCGCGGGTCAATTTCGGCCTGTTCGGGGGCAGCCCACGCCACATCTATCTACGCGAGCAATATTGATACGAGCGGGACAGCGGCTATTCGTCATCGTCGCCCATACCCAGTTCCTTGATCTTGCGAGTCAGGGTATTGCGACCCCAGCCGAGCAGGCGGGCGGCGTCCTGGCGATGGCCGCTGGTTTTCTTCAACGCCGCTTCAATCATGATGCGTTCAAACTCCGGTTCGGCCACGCCAAGCAGATTATCGTCACCACGGCCCAGGCGGTGATCGGCCCAACGGCGTAGGGGGGCGCTCCAGTCTTCATCGCTGGAACTCGCCTCCTGCTGCGCCTTCAGCTCCTGTGGCAGATCCTCCATGTGGATCTCCTGCCCCGGCGACATCACGGTAAGCCAGCGACAGATGTTTTCCAGCTGACGCACATTGCCGGGCCAGTCGAGGGTGGCGATATATTCGGCTACTTCGGCATCGAGGCGCTTGGGTTCGCCACCCAGTTCGGCGGCCGCCTGCTTGAGAAAGTGCTGCATCAGCAGCGGGATGTCTTCACGCCGCTCGCGTAGCGCAGGAATGTGGATGCGAATGACGTTGAGGCGGTGAAACAGGTCTTCACGGAACAGGCCTTCCTTGACGCGCTTTTCCAGGTCCTGATGGGTGGCGGCGATGATGCGCACGTCGACCTTGATAGGGGCGTGGCCACCGACTCGATAGAACTCGCCATCGGCCAGCACACGCAGCAGGCGTGTCTGCAGCTCGGCAGGCATGTCGCCGATTTCGTCGAGAAACAGTGTGCCGCCGTTGGCCTGCTCGAAGCGGCCGATGCGCTGCGCCTGCGCACCAGTGAATGCGCCGCGTTCGTGGCCAAACAGTTCGGACTCCAGCAGGTCACGCGGGATGGCGGCGGTATTGATGGCGATGAACGGCTTGCTGGCACGTGGGCTGTGGCGGTGCAGGGCGTGCGCCACCAGCTCCTTGCCGGTGCCTGACTCGCCGTTGATCAGTACGGTGATGTTGGAGCGGGACAGACGGCCGATGGCGCGAAACACTTCCTGCATGGAGGGTGCGGCGCCGATGATCTCCGGTACCGGGCTGCTTGGCTCCGCGCCGTGGCCGCGCTCCTGATCGAGGCGGTGGGCCACCGCGCGGCGCGCCAACTCCACCGCCTCGTCCACATCGAAGGGCTTGGGTAGGTATTCGAAGGCGCCGCCCTGGTAGGCGGATACCGCGCTGTCGAGATCGGAGTGCGCGGTCATGATGATCACCGGCAGCTGCGGTCGGCGCGCGGCGATTTCCGCCAGCAGGTCGAGCCCGCTCATGCCGGGCATGCGGATGTCGGTAATGATGGCATCGGGCTGGCTGCGTTCGAGGGCGTGCAGCGCCTCGTCGGCATTGTCGAAACTGCGCACTTCCATCTGCGCCTGTTTCAGTGCACGCTCCAGTACCCAGCGGATGGAGCGGTCGTCGTCGATGACCCAGATTCTGGCGGTGTTATCCATAAGTGTTCATCCTGAAATTTCTGGCGCAGTGACGCAGCGTCGCAAATGAGTTTGATCACGTTTCCGTATGGTTCGTGTGCTGATGTTGCCTGTCACAATGGTTGCTTCCTTCATGCACCTGTGCGGGGGCGGGATTCATTCCTGCCGCCTTCCGGGTTGATCGGCAACAACACGGTAAACGTGGTTTGTCCTGGCTGGCTCTCGCATTCAATAAGACCGCCATGTTGATTGATGAGTGACTGGGCGATGGGCAGACCCAGGCCGGTGCCTTCGGGGCGGCCGGTGACCATGGGCAGGAAGATGGCCTCCATCACCTCTGGCGGTATGCCGGGCCCGTTGTCGATAACATCGACGCGGATCACCAACTTGTGCCGGGTGTGGCCGATGGTGTATTGACGCAGGGTACGGGTACGCAAAATGATCTCGCCACGCTTGCCCACGGCCTGAGTGGCATTGCGCACCAGGTTGAGAATGGCCTGGATCAGTTGGTCCTGGTCGCCCATCACTTCGGGAATGCTGGGGTCGTAATCTCGCTCGATGCGCACCTCTGCCGGTGCCGCCGTCTGCACCAGTTGACGCACTCGCTCCAACACCTCATGGATATTTACCGGCTGACGCTTGGGCAAGGCGTTGGGGCCGAGCATGCGGTTGACCAGGTTCTGCAAGCGATCCGCTTCGCTGATGATGATGCGGGTATATTCCTTCAGTGCCTCGTCCGGCAGCTCTCGCTCCAACAGTTGCGCCGCACCGCGCAGGCCACCGAGCGGATTGTTGATTTCGTGGGCCAGGCCGCGTACCAGCACTCGGGTGGTAGCGGTCTGTGCCAGCAGCCCCTCTTCGCGGATGATGCGCAACTGGCGATCCACCTGGGTCATTTCCACTAACAGCTCACGCCGGCCCGGCTCGATAAGAGGGGTTGCGGTCATGTCTACCGTCACTCGCCGCTCCGGTCCCAGTTCCAGCACCAGTTCCCGTTCGGTAAATGGGTGACCGCTGGCCAATGCCTCCGTCAAGGCACCGGCCAACGGCTTGCTGGGCAGGAGCTGCGCCGCACCGGCACCGAGCAGGCGGGCGGCACTGGCCGCCAACAGCATTTCGGCGGAGGGATTGAGGTAACACAGGCGCAGCGCATCATCGAATACCAGCACGGCGGTGTGCAGGTTTTCGATGACACCCTGGTACAGGCTGGAGGGATACATATCCGGAATATCCATGTCCAAAGTTAAGCAAGATCCAAACCAGAATCAGCCGTGATTGGTACGCCCGTCCAAACTTTGGACGTTGCGAAACGAATCGATTGGAAACAAATACTTATGTCCAGAAAGACCATGGCACCCGAACAGGCGTCTGGCACGGGCGCACCATGATGGACAGGAGGATAGTCTATGGGACGGAGAAACGCACCAATATGGTGCAATAAATTGGCGGGGTGATTATGGGGTTGCCGCATCTGCCGTGGGACGGCCAAACCCTGTGGGGGTCATTGTCGCCGAAACAGCACCATCAAGCCGTGTGGACATCCATTTACCGTCGCGATGATGGGCCATCGATGCGCGCCGGCGGCGGTACAAATCAGGGTTTTGGTGCGACAGGGGGGGGGTTGAACAGGCTCGAGTGCTGGTGCATGAAGAAGGTGACCGGCGCCGAACCCTGTACCACATTGCCGCGCCCATCACGCACCTGCGCCACCAGCACATGGCTGCCGCGCTCCACGCTGCTGAGAGTGAAACTGAGCCCGGTACCTGTGCTCACGACGTTGCCGTCAAGCAGGATGGCCAGCTCGTGACTGGCACGCAGTGGTGGATCCACCCTGATGCTGACCGTCACCGTCGTCTCGCTGTTACGGAAGGTCTGTTCCGGCAACGGCGACTCGATCGCCAACTGAGTGTATGGCGGCCCCTTGGGGGCTGCGGGCTTTGCTGCAGGCTTCGCGGGTGGTACCGGCGGTGCCTCATAGCTTTGCGCCTTGGGTAAGGGGATCTCTTCGGCGCCAAGGCCGGGCTGATCGCTGAATTCGACCGATCCGTCGGGACGGGTGATTTTGTAACCCTTGTCCTCGGCATACGGGGATGCACTGACCATGATGAGCAGCAGTAAGGGAAGGAGTCGCTTCATGGGCGGAAATATAGCAGGGTTAGTGCCGTCACGCTTCGTGTCCGGTTCGTCCCGCTCTCGACACTCGCTCAGCCACATGCCGTTGCGCTTCATCCGCTGTGGTCAACTCATGGAAAGGTGGTCGTGCCCTTGCTTGGCACACAACAAAACGCCCCCTTGCGGGGGCGTTCTGAATCAACCGACTGCAGTCCCGCTTAGAGGCTGTAGTACATGTCGAACTCGATGGGGTGGGTGGTCATGCGCATGCGCGTGACGTCGTCCATCTTCAGCTTGATGTAGGCGTCGATCACGTCGTCGGTGAACACGCCGCCACGGGTCAGGAACTCGCGATCCTTGTCCAGGTAGTCCAGCGCCTGATCCAGGGCATGGCACACGGTCGGGATGGCCTTGGCCTCTTCCGGCGGCAGGTCGTACAGATCCTTGTCCATGGCGTCGCCCGGGTGGATCTTGTTGATGATGCCGTCCAGGCCGGCCATCATCAGTGCGGCGAAGGCCAGGTAGGGGTTGGCGCTCGGATCCGGGAAACGGGTCTCGATGCGGCGCGCCTTCGGGTTCTGCACATACGGGATACGGATGGAGGCAGAACGGTTGCGGGCGGAGTAGGCCAGCATGACCGGGGCCTCGAAGCCGGGAACCAGGCGCTTGTAGCTGTTGGTGCCGGGGTTGGTGATGGCGTTCAGGGCACGGGCGTGCTTGATGATGCCGCCGATGTAGTACAGCGCGGTCTCGGACAGGCCGCCGTACAGGTTGCCGGAGAACAGGTTGGTGCCGCCCTTGGCCAGGGACTGGTGCACGTGCATGCCGGAACCGTTGTCACCGACCATCGGCTTGGGCATGAAGGTGGCGGTCTTGCCGTAGGCGTGGGCCACGTTGTGCACCACGTACTTCAGCTTCTGCACTTCGTCGGCCTTCTTCACCAGGGTGTTGAAGGACACGCCGATTTCGCACTGGCCGGCGGTGGCCACTTCGTGGTGGTGCACTTCGACGTTCAGGCCGATCTCTTCCATCGCCAGGCACATGGCGGCGCGGATGTCGTGCAGGGAGTCGACCGGGGGAACCGGGAAGTAGCCGCCCTTGACGCCGGGACGGTGGCCCATGTTGCCGTTGGCGTAGACGCGCTCGGAGTTCCAGTCGGCTTCCTCGGAGTCGATCTTGACGAAGCAGCCGGACATGTCGGCGCCCCAGCGGATGTCGTCGAAAATGAAGAATTCGGGCTCGGGGCCGAAGAAGGCGGTGTCGGCGATGCCGGTGGACTTGAGGAATTCCTCGGCGCGCATGGCGATGGAGCGCGGGTCGCGCTCGTAGCCCTGCATGGTGGAGGGCTCGACGATGTTGCAGGTGATGTTGACCATCGGCTCGTCGGCGAACGGGTCCAGGTAGGCGGTGCTCGGATCCGGCATCAGGATCATGTCGGACTCGTTGATGTGCTTCCAGCCGGAGATGGAGGAGCCGTCGAACATCACGCCATCGGTGAAGGTGTCGGCATCGATGTGGCTGGCCGGGTAGGTCACGTGCTGCTCTTTGCCGATGGTATCGGTGAAGCGGAGGTCGACGAACTTCGCGCCCTTTTCCTTGATCAGATTCAATACATTTTCACCAGACATCTCACTGCCTCCAGGTTAACGCTCAACAAGGTTGGCCGGGTTAGCGGCCGGAATTTTGTGTCCAAATAAGTGCATGAACCATGCCATCAGGCAAGCATATGATTTTCAAGCTTGCATTTCTTGCACTACAGCTTGGCCAAAGCCAGAGCGCACCAAAATGGTGCTAAAAAACAGCGAATCGCACTGAAATTGTGCGCTAGCTGTAATGCACGGTAAGCGATTCGATTTCTGCCATGGCCTGTGCCGGCTGCTGCAGAGCAGTAGTCAAACGCTGCCGCTCTGCCTCGTCGTGGGCCAGCTCCAGGGGCAGGTACACCTCGACCCGCAGCTTGCCGTCCAGATAGTGCAATGTCACCCGGCGAATCTGGCCGGCAGCGGCGCTATCCTGCCAGAACTCCCGCAACCTCGCCAGCAGCACCTGACGCGAGGGCAGATGGGCGCTCAGCGCAATCTGTTCGTCATCCTCCGGGTCGATGTGCACCAGCACGTCCTGCACCTCATCGATCTCGCTGACTACTTTCTGCCGCACCCGCTCGCTGATGTGGTGCCCCTCGGACACACTGAGCAGCGGGTCGACCTGGATGTGCACGTCCACCAGGGCATCGGCGCCCATGCGCCGGGTACGTAGCGTGTGCAGCTCGTTGACGCCGTCCACCGACTGGATCACCCGGCGGATGGCCTCCACCCGCTCGGCCTCCAAGGCGGTATCCACCAGTTCGTGTATGGCGTGCCAGCCCAGCTCCCAGGCGATCTTGGCGATCATCAGACCCACCACCACCGCCGCGATGGCGTCCAGGTAAGGCAAGCCGGCCATGGTGCCGCCGATACCGAAGATGACCACGATGGAGGAGATGGCGTCAGTGCGGTGATGCCAGGCGTTGGCCCTGAGCAGGTTGGAGCGGATGCGCTTGGCCACCCGCAGGGTGTATTGGTAAAGAATCTCCTTGGACACCACGGAGATGCCGGCCATCACCAGGGCCAGAACACCGGGATGGGTCAGGCGCTCGGGATGGAACAGGCGTGACACGGCGTCGTAGACGATACCGGCCGCCACCAGCAGCAACACCACGCCCAGGGCCACGGTAACTACGGTTTCGATGCGGCCGTGGCCGTAGGGATGGTCCTCGTCAGCGTCCTTGCTGCCGTGTTTGGCGGCCCACACCACCATGATGTCGGTGAGCAGGTCGGACAGGGAGTGGATGCCGTCGGCCACCAGGGCCGGCGAACCGCCGATGACACCGATGACTACCTTGCCGATGGACAGCAGCAGATTGACCACGGCTCCGACGATGGTGACCCGGCGCGTCGCCCGGTAGCGTTCGTCGCCCTGATTGCCGACGGTCACTGCCGGATGCGCATGGCTATGTCCCATCGCCCACCTCCAGCTCGATGATCACCTCGCTACCTTCGCGTCGCGTACCCAGCACCTTGTGGCCATTGATGCGGCACCAGGCCGGGATGTCGTTGAGTGCCCCCGGATCGGTGCAGGTCACTTCCAGTACGTCGCCCGGCTGCAGTTCCGCCACCTTGTTTTGTGCACGGATCACCGGCATTGGACAGAACAGACGGCGGGCGTCGAGTTGATGGCGGGCCATTACAGATGCCATTCCGGTTTGAGTTCGTCCGGCGGCAGCGGCGCCACCGTCAGTTCACGGCTCACGCCGTCCAGGGTGGTGACCTGTACGGTGACCTGCTCGGCGGTGTGGCCCTTGGAATAACGCGCGGTGATGCGTGCCGCCAACAGCAGATCCTCCTCGCTCGCCTCACCGTCCAGCAGCACCAGCGGCCCGGTGTGGCTGATGGGACGCAGGTGGATGTAGATCTTGCGATAGCCCTCGAGGAAATTGTTCTCGCCCTCTTCGCGACCGACGATCAGCTTGTAGTGCGGCGCCGGGCGGA
>Ga0172382_10002308_pt1 | contig 32325 bp, 34 predicted proteins | sample Leawel138RmetaG_FD_122245 | JGI IMG/M metagenome (GOLD analysis project Ga0172382, IMG submission 122245) | Leachate microbial communities from a municipal landfill in Southern Ontario, Canada - Leachate well 138R metaG | ecosystem: Engineered > Solid waste > Landfill > Unclassified | place...
TGCTGGGCGGCTACTTCACCGACCACCTGACGTGGCGTTGGGCGTTCTGGATCAACGTGCCGATCGGCATCGTCGTGCTGATCGTGGCGCTCACGACGATCCCGGCACTGCGCAGAGGCGGCAGACCTGTCATCGACTACGCCGGCATCGTGCTGATCGGGCTGGGCGCCTCCGGGCTCACGCTGGCCACCAGTTGGGGCGGCAGCACCTACCCATGGTCGTCACCGGTGATCATCGGCCTGTTCGCCGGGTCGGGGGTCGCGCTGGCGCTGTTCGTCAGGGTCGAGTTGCGCGCCGAGGAACCGGTGCTGCCGATCCGGCTGTTCGCCAGCCCGGTGTTCACCGTGTGCTGCATCCTGTCGTTCATCGTCGGCTTCGCCATGCTCGGGGCACTGACGTTCCTCCCGACCTTCATGCAGTTCGTCGACGGTGTCTCGGCGACGGAGTCCGGGCTGCGCACACTGCCGATGGTCGGGGGACTGCTGTTGACCTCGATGGGCAGCGGGGTTCTGGTCAGTCGCACCGGACGTTACAAGATCTTCCCGGTGGCCGGCACCGCGGTGATGGTGGTGGGCTTCGTGCTGCTCTCCCAGATGGACGCGACGACCCCGATGCTGCAACAGAGTGCGTATCTGTTCATCCTGGGCACCGGCATCGGCATGTGTATGCAGGTTCTGATCCTGATCGTGCAGAGCACCGCGACATTCTCCGACCTGGGGGTCGCGACATCGGGTGTGACGTTCTTCCGCACCATCGGAAGCTCGTTCGGCGCAGCGATTTTCGGCTCGCTGTTCGCGAACTTCCTCGATGCCCGGATCGTCACGGCGCTGGCCGGCGGCGGGGCGCCGCCGGAGGCCGCGCAGTCCCCGCAGGTGCTGCACCGACTCCCGGACGCGGTGGCGGCTCCGATCGTCGAGGCGTATTCCGACTCGCTGGGGCTGGTGTTCCTGTACGCCGCCCCGGTCGCGCTGCTCGGCTTCCTGGTGGCGCTGACGCTCAAGCAGGTGCCGTTGCAGGAGTTCGAGGCCTCCGCGGCGCTGGACATGGGGGAGGGCTTCGGCATGCCCTCGACCGACACCCCGGAGAAGATGCTGGAGACCGCCGTGGGCAGGCTGGTGCGCCAGTCTCCGGAGATCCGGCTGCGCAGTATCGCGGGCACCCGCGGTTGCGAATCCGATGTGGCGTTGCTGTGGGCGCTGATCCAGATCTACCGGCAGAGCCAGGTTTTCGGCTCGGCGAGGTTGACCGAGATGGCCGAGCGGCTTCGGGTGCCGCCCGAGGTGCTCGAGCCGACGTTCGACCGGCTCGTCGAGTGCGGACACGCGCTGCGCACCGGCGATCAGCTGTGGTTGACGCAGTCGGGTGCACAGCAGGTCGATGCGGCGTCTTCGGCGCTGGTCGGCCGGATCGTGGCGAAGCTGGAGGCCTCGCCGGCGTTTGAGGGGCGCCCCGACCGCGGCGAGGTCGAGGCGGCACTCGAGCGGATCGCACTGCGCCTACTGGTACAGCGGGACTGGGACGACGACCGCGCTGAACTCCCCACGGGGGGAAACTGAAACACGTTACAATCCGGCCATGAGCCGAATCGGAGATTTCGCCGACGACGACGTGACCGGCTTCGCGGTGAAGTCACCCGAATTGGGCACCGCCATGGCCCAATTCAGCAACGCCGTCTACACCAAGAGCCGACTGCCCCTGCGGATTCGCGAGGCGGCGCGGATCGTGATCGCCTACGCCAACGAATGCGTCGTGTGCCAGAACACGCGGGACGCCGAGGGCGAGGCCAACGGCGTCGACGAGGAGTTCTACGACTACGCCGCGCAGTGGCGCACCTGGCCCGGGTACAGCGACGCCGAGCGCATCGCCATGGAGTTCGCGCACCGGTTCGCGACCGAGCACACGGCGCTGCGCGACGACGAGGACTTCTGGGAACGTGCCGCCGTCCACTTCGACGACGAACTGCTCACCGACCTGGCCATCTCCTGTGCGATGTGGGTCGGGATGGGCCGGATGCTGCGCACCCTCGACATCGGTCAGTCCTGCAGGATCACGCTGTAACGGCCGCGTCCGGGCTGCACAATGGCTGCTATGGCAGCCAAACCGCTCGCCGCTGCAGCGATCGCACAGCTTGAGGCCGACGGCGTCGCCACTCTGATCGGCACCGTCGTCAACCCGGCGGGGCTCATCCACGCCAAAACGGTGCCGCTGCGCCGGATGGGGTCGTTCGCAGACCCGGGCCTGGGCGCCAGTCCGGTCTGGCACGTCTTCGCCATCGACCAGGCGGGCATCGTGTTCGGCGAGACCACCGGTGTCGTCGGCGACCAGCGGATCCGCATCGACCTCGGCGCGCTGCGCATCCTCGGTGACGGGCTGGCCTGGGCCCCGGGCTCCTTCTTCGACCAGGACGGCGCACCCGACCCCCACTGCACGCGGGGCGCGCTGCGCCGGGTCGAGGACAGACTGGCCGAAGCAGGAATCGGCGCACTGGTCGGACACGAGATCGAGTTCGTCCTCGTCGGCGCCGACGGCGCCCCGCTTCCCGGACATCTGTGGGCGCAGTACGGGCTCGCCGGGGTGCTCGAACATGAGGGCTTCGTCCGGGATGTGACCGCCGCGGCGACGGCGTCCAGCGTCGCGATCGAGCAGTTCCATCCCGAGTACGGCGTCAACCAGTTCGAGATCTCGCTGGCGCCGCAGCCGCCGGTGGCGGCCGCCGATCAGGTCACGTTGATGCGGATCATCATCGGCCGGATCGCCAGGAAGTACGGCATGCGCGCCAGCCTGTCCCCGGTGCCTTTCGCTGGGAGCGTGGGTTCTGGTGCGCATCAACACTTCTCGCTGACCCGTGACGAGGTCCCACTGTTCTCCGGCGGCGACGGACCCGCGGGCATGACGGCAGAAGGCGCCTCGGCAGTGGCCGGGGTGCTCACCGGGCTGCCGGCGGCGCAGGGCGTTCTGAGTGGATCGATACTCTCCGGATCGCGGATGCAGCCCGGCCACTGGTCGGGGGCGTACGCCTGCTGGGGGACCGAGAACCGGGAAGCCGCGGTGCGGTTTCTGACCGGCGGCGACGCCAATCCGTACGGCGCCAATGTCGAAGTCAAGGTGATCGACCCGTCCGCGAACACCTATCTCGCCACGGCGACGATCCTGGGTCTTGCCCTCGACGGCATCGATCGCGGGCTCGCCCTGCCCGGCGAGGTGGCCGTCGACCCGTCGAGTCTGACTGACGCGGCCCGCGCGGAAGCGGGCGTGTCGGTGCTCAGCAACGACCAGTCCGCGGTTCTCGACGCGCTCGACGGCTCGGCCGCGATGCGCGGAATCCTCGGCGACCCGGTGGTCGACGCGGTGGTCGCAGTGCGGCGCTACGAGGAACACAACTACGGGCAGCTGAGTCCCGACGCGCTCTCCGAGAAGTTCCGGCTCGCCTGGAGCGTGTGAGTAACCGCCCTGCGTGAGCACGCCGAGGCAGTCACGGGAGTCACAGGAAACCACCTTCTAGAGCGGAAGTGCGAGAACGCTCCCGCACCAGGTGCATTCGTGTTGCTCGCGGGGTCGGTGTGTTGACGGCAATCCGTCGCCGCGATCGCCGTGACCTCCGCGGCCCAGAAAAAACCACAACCAGCCCTTGACAACATACAACCATTTGGTTGTATGTTGGTGTGGTGATCGAGCACGACGAGGACAGGGCTGACGCGCTGTTCCACGCGCTCGCCGACCGGACCCGGCGCGACATCATGCGCCGGGTGCTTGCCGGCGAGCACTCGGTCTCCGCGCTCGCGGCCAAGTACGACATGAGCTTCGCCGCGGTGCAGAAACACGTCGCCGTACTGGACAAGGCCGGTCTGATCACCAAGCGGCGCAGTGGCCGCGAGCAGTTGGCCAGCGGCGACGTGGAGGCAGTGCGGTCGGTGGCGTCCATGCTCACCGAACTGGAGCAGATCTGGCGTGGCCGCGTGTCGCGCATCGACGAGCTCATTGCCACCGATCCGAGAACAGAGAACCACGACCAGGAGGAGTGAACATGCCCGTGACCGATGTCCAGCAGGACCTTGAGAATCGGACGCTGACCATCATCGCCGACTTCGCCGCGCCGGTGGAACGGGTCTGGCAGGTCTACGCCGACCCCCGCCAGCTGGAGAAGATCTGGGGCCCACCGGAATGCCCGGCGACGGTGGTCGACCACGACCTGCGGCCGGGAGGTCGCGTGACCTATTTCATGACCGGTCCGGACGGCGACAAGTTCGCCGGCTACTGGCAGGTGACCGCGGTCGACGAACCGAACAGCTTCGCTTTCGACGACGGCTTCGCCGACCTGGACTTCAACCCGAACCCGGATCTGCCCGTGTCGAAGAATGTCTTCACGTTCACCGGGCGGGCCGGCGGCACCCGGTCGACCTTCGTCAGCACCTACGAGTCCGCCGAGGCCCTCCAGAAGGTGCTCGACATGGGTGTGATCGAGGGCGCGTCGTCGGCGATCAACCAGATCGACGGCCTACTCGCCAGCTGACGATTCCGCCGAAATCGCATTCCATGCAGTCGGACGCGCGTGGACTGCGATTTCGGCGAGAGTCAGCGGACGCCGCGAAGCAGCCGGCCCGGCCTGGCACCGGTGTCGACGCCGTGGCGCCGGGTCACCACCCCGTTGACCACGGTCGCGTCGTACCCTGAGGCGCCCTGGAGTAGGCGGCGACCGCCGGCGGGAAGGTCGTAGACCATCCGCGGCACATCGAGCCGCAGTGCGTCCATGTCGATGACGTTGATATCGGCCTTCTTGCCGGCCGCGATCACCCCGCGGTCGGACAGACCGAAAAGCGTTGCGGTGTCCAGAGTCTGCTTGCGGACCACATACTCGAGCGAGAATTTCGGGCCGCGGTGACGGTCCCGGGCCCAGTGCGTCAGCAGGAAGGTGGGGTAGGAGGCGTCGCAGATCAGCCCGCAGTGCGCGCCGCCGTCCGACAGCCCGGACACCGCCGCGGGACTCTGCATCATCTCGTAGATCGCCCTGTGATCGCCCTCGGCGTAGTTGAAGAACGGCAACATCAGCATGGCGCCGGCATCGGCTTCCAGCATGAGGTCGTACATCGTCTCCAGCGGGTTCTGCCCGCGGGCCGCCGCGATGGCGGCCACCGTCTTGTCCGGGGTCGGTTCGTAGTCCGGAGGATCGCCGATGGCGTAGATGCGATCGGTGCTGTACTGCGCCAGCGCGAACAACCCGTCGAGCAGGGCACCGGGCGTCGGGGGCAGATCCTCCTCGGCGAGGATCGCCGCCTTGACCGCGGGATCGGCCAACCGGGCCGCGAGTTCGTCGCGGGTCGATCCGGCCGACACTGCGCGGAACGTCGGCCGATGGGTGAAGGCGTGATAGCCGGGGAAGCCCAGCAACATGCCGAACGGGCGGGCCGCGAACTGTGCGTAGAGCTCGATGCCGTTCTCATGCGCCTTTTCGGCCCGGTCGAGCTGCTGGCGCCACAGGTCCGGTGCGTGCGAGGCCTGGATCAGCGTGAATGACACCGGTCGGCTGATGTCGTCGGAAAGCTTTGCCATCCACTCCATCTCACGCATGCAGGCATCTGCCGGGCTCTCGCCTGCGGTACCCTGTGGAGCCACCTCGAAGACCGCCTGACCACCGGCGGCCATCGCGCGACCGAGCCCGAAAAGTTCGGCCTCGGCCGCATAGGTCCCCGGCACCGCCTGGCCGTCGATCGCGCGGTGCGCCTCGGTGCGCGAGGTCGAAAAGCCCAGCGCACCTGCCTCGATCGCTTCCCGCACGATGCGTGCCATCGCGGCGATGTCGTCGGCGGTGGCCTCCTCGTTGTTTGCGCCACGCTCGCCCATCGCGTAACCGCGGACCGCCCCGTGCGCGATCTGGGTGCCGTAATCGATTGCCAGGCTGCGCTTCTCGATGGCATCGAGGTACTCGGGGAAGCTCTCCCACTGCCAGGTGATGCCCTCGGCCAGCGCGGATCCGGGGATGTCCTCGACGCCCTCCATCAATTCGATGAGCCACTGCTCGCGGCCGGGCCGCACCGGCGCGAAGCCGACACCGCAGTTGCCGCTGACAACCGTGGTGACGCCGTGCAGGCTCGACGGCTCCAGTGTCTCGTCCCAGCTGACCTGGCCGTCGTAGTGCGTGTGCACGTCGACGAATCCCGGCGCGACGATCCGGCCGGTCGCGTCGATCTGGTGTGCGGCCTCGGTCTGCAGGCCCGGGTCGTCACCGTCGCGGCGGCGAACCTCGACGATGCGGCCGTCCTTGACGCCGATGTCCGCGCGGAACCGGTCGGCTCCCGTCCCGTCGACGACGGTGCCGCCGGTGATCTTCAGATCCAGCATCCGTTGCTCCTCACACAAGTCCGGTCGCGTCGAAGACCCACGACATGTCCGCGCCGGCGAAGTCGGCCAGCCAGGTCGGCGGGGCGTGGTCGGCCAACGCCCCCATGTCCCAGTAGTCCTTCCACAGCGTGATCTCGCCGCCCTCGACACGATGCACGGTGACGAACTTCAGCAACGCGGATTCGCCTGTGGCCCAGTGCCATTGCTCGCTGTGCTCATACATCACGTCGGCGCCGTTGCTGACCATCAGGCCCGGGAAGTTCCGGTAGGCGGCCAGTGGCTCAAGGCCGATCTTGAGCCGTTTGACGATGTCCTCGGGCCCGCGGGCGGCAGCGGCCGGACCGACCGGCACATCCAGGTAGATGCAGTCGGCAGACAGGAATGTCTTGAGCGCGGTCCAGTCGCGCGCCGACAGCGCCTCCCACATTGCCTGCACGGTCTCCTCGGCCTGACCGGTGTTCGCAACCTGATCAACCGGCATGGGCGAGCGCTCCGTTCTGTGCGAGGAGTGCGGGCGCCTTGTGGGCGGCCCGCAGGAAGCGTCCGGTCCGTTCCGCGCCGACCAGCGGGGTGGGTCTCCCGTCCAGGAACACCGCCCGGCCGCCGACGAACACGGCGGCGACGGTGTCGTCGTTTCGGTTCACCATCCGGGACAGCCCGCCGTACTGCTCCACCGGTTCCTCGGCGTAGCGGTCCAGTGTGTCATCGAGCCGTTCCGGGTCGACGATCACCAGATCGGCGCGGTCGCCGAGGCGCAGATGTCCGGCGTCGATGCGGTACCAGTCGGCCAGCTCACCGGTCAACCGGTGCACGGCCTGTTCGACGGTCATGAACGGCCGCCCGGACCGCGCCGCGTCCTGGACATGGCGCAGCAGCCGCAGGCCCATGTTGTAGAACGCCATGTTGCGCAGGTGAGCACCGGCGTCGGAGAAGCCCATCTGGATCCCGGGGTCGGCGGCCAGCTTCCTGAGCACCTCGGGGCGGTGGTTGGAGATCGTGGTGCGCCACCGCAGCCCCTTGCCGTGTTCGAGGACGAGGTCGAGGAACGCGTCCACCGGATGCAGTCCGCCGCGCTCGCGGCCGACCTCGCCGAACGACTTGCCGATCACCGACACATCGGGGCAGGCGACGATCTGGGCGTCGAAGAAGTCCCGGTGCCAGACCCGCATCCCGAACCTCGCGTCGTAGTCCTTACGGAACCGGCGCCGGTAGGACTCGTCGCGCAACAGCGCGTTGCGGTCGACCTCGTCGGCCAGGTGCAGCGCGGCCGCACCCGAGCCGAACTCCTCGAAGATGACCAGGTCGATGCCGTCGGCGTACACCTCGAACGGCACCGGAAGGTGCTGCCAGCGGAAGTTGCCGCCGAGGCGGTTCGCCAGCCGCGCGAGCGGGCCCAGCAGCTTGACCGCCACCGGGTTGGACTTGACGTCGGCCGCCGAGAGCAGGCTGGTCTTGAGAGGATTGCGGACAAGGCCGAGCGACTGGAACACCTGCGAGGCCACGTTCAGCGGGTTCGTGATGTCGGGCCCGGACTGCAGAACCCGCCCGGAGCGGCGCAGCAGGGATTTCAGCCTGCGCAGCTCCCGGGGCTTCGCGTACGTCGACGGCAACGTCCGGGAGCGGCACACCTCGCCGTCCAATTTGTCGAAAAGCAGTTGCTGAGAAGACATTCCGACGAATCCGGCGCGCAGTGCCTCGGTCAGCATCCGCTCCATCTGCGCCTGCTCGCTGCCGGTGGGCCGTTCGTCCTTGCGGGTTGCCCGGTCCAGCCCCATGGTGGCGGTCCGCATGTCCGAGTGCCCGATGAATGCCGCCACGTTGGGTCCGAGCGGGCGTGATTCCAGCGCCGCGATGTACTCCTCGCCGGTGGTCCAGGTCTTGTGTCTGTCGACGGCCGCGATGACGTGCTCGCGGGGGATGGCCTCGACACGGCCGAAGATGTCGCCGGCATCGACGCCGTCGACGTAGACGGTCGACAGCGAGCACGATCCGAGGAGCACCGTGGTCACGCCGTGACGCAGTGACTCGGCCAGCGACGGACCACCCAGCACCTCGATGTCGTAGTGCGTGTGGATGTCGAGCATGCCCGGCAGGACCCACTTGCCCACGGCGTCGATCACCTGCGGGCATCCGGTCGCGTCCAGCTCGTCCTCGCTGATGGACACGACGTGTCCGTCGCGGATGCCGAGGTTGCGCACCGCGGACGGCGCGCCGGTGCCGTCGAACCAACGGCCGTTGCGGATGATCGTGTCGAAAGTCACAGGCTCATCGAACAGCGCCCGCACGCGGGTGTCAACGAAATCAGTGAACAGATTGTCGGGTCTGTCTACTTGCCTCCGCGAGCTGCGGCGAAGCGCATAATCGGACCTTGTGACGCCTTTGCAGCGCTACATCGCCGAAGAGATCGCCACCGACCATGTGGACGGGTTGTTGACGCGGCGCGAGGCGATGCGCCGGCTGGCGCTGCTCGGGGTCGGCGGCGCAGCCGCGACGGCACTGATAGCCGCGTGCGGGCAGAACAGGCAGCCCGAGACCGCAGGCACGTCGCCGGAGGCGCCGGGGTCGCCCGCGTCGTCGACGGCGGATCGTGCCGCGCCGCCGCCCGGCATGGACAGGGCGCTTCCCACCACGCTCGTCACCTGGGCCGGGCCGGCGGGGGAGTTGCAGGGCGCGTGGGCTCCGGCCGGGGCGAGCGAAGCGACGGGGAATGGGGGCACCTCGGGCGACGCCCGCGGCGGCATCCTGGTGATCCACGAGAACAAGGGCCTCAACGACTGGGTGCGCTCGGTGGCGGGCCGACTCGCCGGCGCCGGCTATTCCAGCCTCGCGATCGACCTGCTGTCCGGACAGGGCGGCACCGCAACGTTCGCCGATCCCGCCGAGGCCACGGCCGCGCTGGGGCAGCGCACTCCCGAAGACATGGTGGCCGACCTGAAATCGGGTATCGCCGAGGTGGCGCGCCGCACCCCGGGGAAGAAGGTGGCCGCGATCGGGTTCTGTATGGGTGGCGGCCTGGTGTGGCGATTGCTGGCAGCCGGATCACCCGAGCTCGCGGCCGCTTTCCCGTTCTACGGTCCCACCCCCGACAACCCTGACTTCGCGGCATCGAAAGACGTTGCGGTCCTTGGCTTCTATGGCGAACTGGACCAGCGGGTCAACGCCACTGAACCGGTCGCCGCAGCCGCGCTGCAGAAGGCCGGTCTGGTCCACGAGCTCGTCACCGAGCCGGGCGCCAACCACGCCTTCTTCAACGACACCGGCGACCGCTACGACCCGGCTGCGGCCGCCGACGCCTGGTCGCGCACGCTGGACTGGCTGGCCGCCCACGTCGGGTAGCGGGCACCGACAGGACACCTCCTGTTCGGCGTGCCGCCGATCTGCCGTTGCGCTTCGCACACGCGCACAGGTTCTGATGCAGCCATGCGGGTGGTCCAGGTGGCGAACTTCTACGGCCCCCGCTCCGGCGGACTGCGCACCGCGGTCGACCGCCTCGGCGCCGAGTACTGCGCGGCCGGACACACCGTGTTCCTCATCGTGCCGGGGCCGCACCCCGAAAGGGTGACGCTGCCGTCGGGCGTCGTCCGCATCTGCCTGCCCGCCAGGCTGATCCCGTACACCGGCGGATACCGCGCGGTGCACCCGGGTCCGGTCATCGCGCTACTCGCCGAACTGCGCCCCGACGCGCTGGAAGTGTCGGACCGGCTGACCCTGCGGTCGCTGGGGCCGTGGGGGCGCAGGCACGGTGTGTCGACGGTGATGATCTCCCACGAACGCCTGGATCGGCTTGTCGGGCAGATACTTCCGGTGCCGATCGCACGAGCGGTGGCCGACGTCGCCAACCGGCGGACCGCGGCCAACTACGACGCGGTCGTGTGCACCACGGCGTTCGCCCGCGAGGAGTTCGACCGGATCGGGGCGACGAATGTGGCAACGGTGCCGCTGGGCGTCGACCTCGAACAGTTCCACCCCCGCCGCCGCTCGGCGGAGGTCCGGCGCCGATGGGCAGCGCCCGAGCAGTCGTTGCTGGTGCACTGCGGACGGCTCTCGGTCGAGAAGCAGCCGCACCGTAGCATCGAAGCCGTTGCCGCGCTGCGCGATTCGGGTATCGACGCCAGACTGGTGGTGGTCGGCGAAGGCCCGCTGCGGGCCCGGTTGCAGAGGCAGGCGGTGCGACTGCCCGTCGAGTTCACCGGGTACATCGGCTGCCGGGACACCGTCGCCGACATCCTGGCCAGTGCCGACGTCGCGCTGGCGCCCGGCCCGCACGAGACGTTCGGGCTGGCCGCGCTGGAAGCGCTGGCGTGCGGCACCCCGGCGGTGGTGTCACGGACCTCGGCGCTGGCCGAAATACTGACCGACGACAGCGGCGCCACCGCCGACAACGATCCACACGCCATCGCCCACGCCGTCAGTACCGTCCTGACCCGCCCCGAGCACCAACGCCGACACAGCGCACGGCAGCGTGCCGAGCAGTTCACCTGGCCGAGATCAGCGGCGGGAATGCTCGGCGCGCTCGGCGCCCGGTGACTTACCATCCAGGGATGCTTCGGACGTTCGCCGTGCTGGCCGCCACCGCGTCACTCCTCGCGCCCACGGTGGCCGTCGGAGCCGGGTCCGCCGGTGCCCAGCCGGCTCCGACGGAACCGGCTCCGGCGGCGTGCACCTTCGAGCTCACCGCGCCCAGCGTGGTGAACGTCTCCGGAACCAACGTGGTCACCGCCACTGTCACCACCAGGGCCTGCGACGGCGCGGTCGCCTATCGCACCACCGCCTGCATCCAGATGCAGGGCGCCAGCGGACCCGGCCAGTGCGCACACGGCAACGGCATCAACCCGGCGCAGGTGTTCTTCCAGCCCTACCGCCCGGGCGCCAACTACACCTCGACCGGCCGCGGATGCGCGTCCAAGGGCAACCCGCCGCAGCCGTACTGCCAGGAGAACGGTCCCTTCAGCGCCACGCTCTGAGAGCCCCGGTTTAGCCCACTCGCCGCCCGGGCATCCGTCGAATCAACGGGGTCGTCAACCGCGGCTGCCCCCGCATTCGAAGGAGTCGGCATGGATACCAACAACGTCGTCTGGATCGTCATCGCCGCTGTCGTCGCGATCATCGTCATCGGCGTGATCGTGTTTCTGGCGCGCAGGGCGCGCAACCAACGCCGCGCCCAGGAAGCCGACCGCATCCGCGAAGAGGTTCACCACGACAGCCGGCGCGTGCAGCGGCAGGCTTCCATCGTGGAGGAGACGGAGGCGAAAGCCCGCGCCGCACAGGCCGAAGCCGAAGCCAAGGCCGCCGAAGCAGCACGGCTCGCCGAGACCGCGTCCAGCCGTCGCGACGCGCTGAACAGCTCGCAGCAGCATCTGGATTCGCGCCTTGAACACGCCGACACCCTGGACCCGCGCCGCACCGACGACGACAAGGGCGGCGCAGTGGCACCCGACCCCAAGAACCCCGTCAGGGACCCCGAAAACCCGCGCCGGGACGGTACCGCCGAGACGATGCGCCCGGACGTCAGGACCCGCTCACACTAAGCGGACCAAGACACCGGCAGCCGCTTGATGCCGTGGATGAACGCCGAGTGCAGCCGGTCCGGTTCCTCCACGGCGCGGATGCCGGGCACCAACCGGTGCAACTCCTCGAACGCCACGGTGATCTCCCGGCGGGCGAGATTCGCGCCGAGGCAGAAGTGCGCGCCACCGCCGCCGAACCCCACATGGGGGTTCGGATGTCGGCCGACGTCGAACAGCCACGGGTTCTCGAACTTCGACTCGTCACGATTGGCGGAGCCGTACCACAGCGAAACCTTATCTCCGGCAGCGATTCTCACACCGCTCATCTCAACGTCCCGGGTCGCGGTGCGCCGCATGTAGGCAACGGGGGAGGCCCACCGAACGATCTCCTCGACCGCCGTCGGCGCCATACCCTGGTAATCGGACCACCACCGCTGACGCTGCTCGGGATAACGGCTGAGCGCGAGCACGCCGTGACTGATCGCGTTACGGGTGGTCTCGTTGCCTGCGACGACGAGCAGGATGAAAAAGGACGCCACCTCGGCGGAGGTCAGGCGTTCGCCGTCGAGTTCGGCGGCCACCAGGCTGGTGGTCAGATCATCGCCGGGATGGTCCCGGCGGTCATCGGCAAGCTGGGTGGCGTAGGCCCCGATCCCCATTGCCACAGAGACGAATTCGTCGAAATCGGTGGCGATGTCGGGATCGCCGAAACCCAGGATCACGTTGGTCCAGTGGAAGATCTTCTGGTGGTCCTCTTCGGGGATGCCCATCATGTCGCAGACGATCTGCAGCGGCAGGGGACCGGCCAGCTCGGCCACCAGCTCGCCGTTCCCGTCGGGATGGGCGGCGACCATCTGCTGGACCAGGCTGCGCGCGCGCTGCCGCACCGAATCCTCGATGAGGGCCAGCACCCGCGGCGTGAACGCGCTCCGGACGATGTTGCGCAGCCGGGTGTGCCGCGGGTCGTCCATCGCGATCATGGACCCGAAATACTCGGCCAATTCCGGGGTTTGGTCGCCCACCGTGATACCGAGAGCGGAGCTGAAGATCTCGGGATGCCTGCTCGCATAGAACACGTCGTCGTGCCGGGTCAGCGCCCAGTGACCGGCGACCTCGTTGTCCGGGTCGATGACGTAGGCCTCGTGGAAGGAGATGGGCGCCTCGCGGCGCAGCGTGGCGAACGCGCCGTCGCGATAGTCGTCGTCAAGACCCCAGAAGTCCCATGAGCCGAGGTCGATGTCGGCCAGCGGCACCTCGGGCGGTGCCACCCCGTTCGTTCGGGTGACGGCGGACTTCTCTATGCCCATGCCCAGGCTCATACAGCCCAAGGGTAGCGTCAGGGCCGCGCTTCATGGCCGGATCTGCCGTGCGTGCGCCGGCGCTCCTTCATTCGGGCTTCGTGGACGTGGCGCGCGCCGCCCGACAGCTCGTCGCGGACACGACGCTCATGCTCGCGCAAGACCGACCAGTACGAGTCGTCGAACTCCTCGACCACCTGGAACGTCCACCGTCCGAACAACACGTTGCGCCCGACGACGTCCGTCTCGAGCCGCTCGGCCACCGCGGCCGAGCCCGCCTCGCGCAGCGCATCGCATGCGTCGCCGAGCAGCAGGTCGGCATGCCCCATCAACTGGTGAAACGAGTAAAGGTGCCCCCTGGCCCGTTCCACGAACTCCAGCGCCTCCGTCACCTTGCCGACAGCCTCGACCGTGGCGTCACTCGAATCAGTCACCGAGGCGAGATACCCGCCCGTGACCCCCGGCAACCCATCTCCGGGGCTCCGGCGCTCAGCTGAGCGTGTACACGTGGTCGGGGGTCAACTCGGTGGTGACCGCCCTGGCCAGCAGGGTCCCCGGCTCGGCGCCCCGGAACGCGATGTCGGTGTTGGTCAGGATGACCAGCGCGGTCTGCCGCTCCGGCAGGTACACCGAGACGGTCTGGTAGCCGGGCACGCTGCCGTTGTGGCCGATCCAGCCGGCGACGTTGAACATGCCGAGTCCGTACTCCTCCGGTGCGGGCTGCCCCGAGCTTTCGACCATCTGCAGCCGCTGCTGCTGCATCTGCCGGGAGAGCAACGTCCCGGTCACCAGGGCCGGGGCCCAGATGCGCAGGTCGTGCAGCGTGGAGACCATGTTGCCGGCGGCCCACGACCAGGACAGGTTCCAGTCGGTGGCGGTCATCTCCCGGTCGTCGGGGGGCTGGACGGTGTAGCCGGTGGCATGGGGCCCGGGGAAGGTGGCGTCGGTGGGGAAGCTCGTCTCCGCCATTCCGAGCGGCGCGCTGATGTGACGGCGGATGTAATCACCGAGTGACTGTCCGCTGACCTTCTCCACCACCAGACCGAGCAGAACGGTGTTGGTGTTGCTGTAGTGGTATCCGTCGCCGGGGGCGAACATCGGGGGCTGCGAGAAGGCGAACTCGAGCATTTCCGTCGGCGCGAAGGCCCGCCCCGGATCGGCGATAACCGTCGGCACGAACTCCGGGTTCGCCGTGTAGTCGGGCAGCCCGCTCTGCATGCGCGCGAGCTGGCGCAAGGTGATGGCGTCGCCGCCGGGCACGCCGTCGACGTATCCGGCGATCGGGTCGTCGAGGCCGAGTCGGCCCTGATCGGCCAGCAGCAGCACCGCGGTGACGGTGAAAGTCTTTGTCAGACTTCCGATCCGGCTGTAGAAGTCGGTCTTCATCGGTGCCCGGGTCTTCGTGTCGGCCACGCCGAACGCGCGCACATAGTCGCCGCCCGGGCCCCAGATCCCGACGATGGCACCGGGAATGCCGGCCTCGGTCATCACCCGCTCGACCGCATCATCGAGACGGTCGGTCACCTCGGCTGCCATCGTCGTGGCCGGCGCGGTGACAGCCGGGTTCCGGGAGCCGGTGGTCTGCGTGGTGTCCACGGACTCCCCGCACGCGGTGAGTGCCAGCACCATGGCGAACACGATCGGCAGAGCGCGGGTGATCATCGCACCCAGCGTATGTGCCGAATCGCGGCGCCCGTTCTCATCCGCCACGACCGGCCGCGGCCTCCGCAGCGGTCAGCGATCGAACTCCGCATCGTCGTCCGGCACGGCCAGCGACTGCTCGATCAGGTCGGCTTCGCTGGCCTGCCAGTCGCGCTCCTCACCGACGCGCTGCGTGTCGTTCCAGGTGTCCTCGTCGACGACGTCGTCGATCGGCGTGAGTTGTTCAGCCACGTCGGCTTCGGCGGCATCGCCGAGCTGGCCGGGGTCTGGGGTCGTCATCAGCTGTCCTCCGATGGTCGGTGACGTGCGAGCGGCACTCCCACGATAGGCGCGGTTGCCGGCGGGTCTGCCGGGTACCCGCTGACCACCCAGCACACTCACCCCGCGACCAGGCCACCGGAGGCCGTCCCGGATTGGTCACCGTTTGACCGTTGCTGCGTCGTATGCCCTGGTGATTCACTGGTCCAAGTGGCTCTCGGGTACGCTGCGTAAACTCCGCGAAAACGGGATAGGCCCTCAAGCCCGGTGGGGCCCTGCCAACCGACCAGCTTCCAGAATCTCAAAGGCTAGTACTTTGCCAGAAACCACGAGCGGCTCAGCGGATCTGCAGCCTCACTTCGAAGACGTCCAGTCGCATTACGACCTGTCCGACGACTTCTACCGGCTCTTCCTTGACCGGACACAGACCTACAGCTGTGCGTACTTCGAGCGCGACGACATGACGCTCGAGGAGGCGCAGATCGCCAAGATCGACCTGTCGCTGGGCAAGCTCGGACTCCAGCCCGGCATGACGCTCCTCGACATCGGGTGTGGGTGGGGCGCCACTTTGCTGCGCGCCCTCGACAAATACGACGTCAACGTCATCGGCCTGACCCTGAGCCGCAACCAGCAGGCGCACGTGCAGAAGCGGCTGGACGCGCATGGCAGCGGGCGCAGCAAGCGGGTCCTGCTGGCCGGCTGGGAGCAGTTCGACGAGCCCGTCGACCGCATCGTGTCGATCGGCGCTTTCGAGCACTTCGGCCGCGATCGCTACGACGAGTTCTTCAAGAAGGCCTACCAGGTGCTTCCCGACGGCGGCGTGATGATGCTGCACACCATCATCAAGCCCACCGACGAGGAATTCGCCGATCGTGGCTTGAAGCTGACCATGAGCATCGTGCGGTTCTCGAAGTTCATCATGGACGAGATCTTCCCCGGTGGTGACCTGCCCAAGCCCACCACCGTCGCCGAGCACGCGACCAAGGCCGGTTTCCGGCTCACCCGCGAGCAGCGGCTGCGCGAGCACTACGCCAAGACACTGGATATCTGGGCCGACGCGTTGCGCAAACGCGAGGACGACGCTGTCGCGATCCAGTCCCGGGAGGTCTACGACCGGTACATGAAGTACCTGACCGGATGCGCGGATCTGTTCCGCGACGGCTACACCGACATCTGCCAGTTCACTCTGGAGAAGTGACGCCCCGGTCCCGGTAGGACCGGGCCGGCTGTCCCACCTCGCCGTCGGCTGCGTCGCGGCGCCTGGCCGCCATCCCGGCGAGCGCCTCGAACACCACCCGGTGCGCGGCGTTGATCGTGAGCTCGGCGTGGTCGTAGGCGGGCGCCACCTCGACCACGTCCACCCCGACGACGTCGTGCTCGTGACAGAGTTGCCGCACCATGCGCAACAGGTCTGCGCTGGTAATGCCGCCGGGCTCCGGGGTCCCGGTGCCCGGTGCGTGGGCCGGGTCCAGCACGTCGATGTCGACCGAGACGTACAGCTTGTCGGCCTTGGCCAGCGCCTCGGCGACCGCGTCGGCCATCACCGCCTTGAAGCCGCGCTCCCAGATCTCCTGCATGGTGTGCCAGGTCATCTTCTGTTCGAGCATCCACTCGAAAGTATCCTGGGGCGGCCAGTAACCGCGCAGCCCGACCTGGACGAAATGCGAACCGGGCACGGCGCCCGATTCGATCAGCCGGCGCATCGGCGTGCCGTGGCTGGCGAGGTTGCCTTCGATCTCGTCGGCGGTGTCGGCGTGGGCGTCGAAGTGCACGATGCCGACGTTGCCGTAGCCGTGCACGTCGGCAACGGCCGTGGCGGCGGGCCAGGTGATCGAATGGTCGCCGCCGAGGATGACCGGGACGATCCCTCGGTCGGCCACCGCGTGCACCCGCTCCCGGATGTTGCGGTGTGACACCTCCGTCTGGCCGTGCGGGCAGTAGGCGTCGCCGAAGTCGACGACCTCGAGCCAGTCGAAGATCTCCAGACCCAGATCCATGTGGTACGTCCCGGGTTCATAGGCCGTCGCGCGGATCGCCCGCGGACCGAAACGGGCGCCGGGACGGTTGGTGGTCCCGACGTCGAACGGCGCGCCGACGACGGCAACGTCCGGCTTCCACGAGTCGAGCTGTTCGGACTCGGTGAGAAAGGGCCGGTGGCCGAAGGACACCACCCCGGCGTAGGGAAGGTCCAGCTGCTCGGCCATGCCCGGTGCGAGCTCACGGTGACGTCGGTGATCGTGGCCCATGGGCACGACCGTACCGGTCAGCGCTGCTGCGGTCCGGTCAACGCACGCCGCAGATCGTCGGGGATCGGGCGCTTGGCCCAATCCGTGGTCGACACCACGACGTAGACGTTGTGCCCGCGTACCGCCACACGCTCGTCGTCTCCGCCGGTCCGGGCGAACACGGTGAACCCGATGGTGAAACTCGTCGAACCGATCCGCGCGCACTGTGCGCTCACCCGCACCTCGTCACGCCATCGCACCGAGGCCGTGAAGTCGATTTCGGAGTGCACCACCTGGAAGTCGTGGCCTCCCGCCATCAACTGCGGATATGAGACCCCCAGCGACTCGAGCAGGCCGGTGCAGGCCTCGTCGAACCATGTCAGGTAGTGGCCGTTGAACACCACGCCCTGCTGGTCGATCTCGGCATAACGGGGGACGATCACCAGCGAGAACTCGGTCACCCGCAACACCCTAGACACAGGTGCGCCAGACTCGGACCCGTGAAACTCGTGACGATCGACGATGTGCGGGCGGCGGCTGAGCGGATCCGACCGAATGTGGTGCGCACTCCGCTCCTGGCCGCGCGCTGGGGCGACCGGGAGCGGCCCTTGTGGATCAAACCGGAGAACCTGCAACCCATCGGCGCGTTCAAGGTGCGCGGTGCGTTCAACGCGATCGGGGCGGTAAGGGAGAACAGCGACGGTCGGGACGCCGTCACCGATGTCGTCGCGTATTCCAGCGGCAACCACGCCCAGGCCGTGGCCTACGCCGCGGCGGCGTTCGGCCTGCGCGCCCACATCGTGATGCCCGAGGAAACGCCCGAGGTCAAGGTGGCGGCGACCCGTGGTCTCGGCGCGCGCGTGGTGCTGTGCGCGGCGGGGCAGCGGGAGGCGGTCGCCGAGCAGACCGCCCACGACACGGGCGGGGTGATGATCCCCCCTTTCGACCATCCTGACGTGATCGCCGGTCAGGGCACGGCCGGTCTGGAGATCGCCGAGGATCTGCCGTCGGTGCGTAACGTGCTCATCCCGGTCAGCGGCGGAGGCCTGGCGTCGGGCATCGGCACCGCGATCCGCGCGCTGTGCCCGGCCGCGAAGATCTTCGGTGTGGAACCCGAACTCGCCGCCGACACCGCCGAAGGACTGCGGCTCGGCCACCGCGTCGACTGGCCCGTCGGGGACCGCAACCGCACGATCGCCGACGGTCTGCGGTCGCAGCCGTCGGAGCTGACGTTCGCCCACCTTCAACAGGTGCTCGACGGGATGATCACGGTGTCCGAAGCCGAAATCCGCTCGGCGGTCCGCGAACTGGTCCACCGCGCCCACCTGGTCGCCGAACCGAGCGGCGCGGTGGCGCTGGCCGCCTACCGGCAGGGAGTGACACCGCCCGGTGACACGGTGCTGATCCTGTCCGGCGGCAATGTGGAGCCGCAGATGCTTCGGCAGATCCTGGCCGACTGAGGGCCGCCTCTCATTCGTCAGATGTGCAACGGCCGGGCAGAGGGTAGGGTCCACCCGGGATTTGCGAAGGAGTGTTGCGTGGACGCGGTTCTCGGCTTGTCGGTGACACCGTCTGCCGTCGGTCTCGTCCTGGTGGAGGGGCAGGACGTCGACGGCGTCACATTGGACGGTGACGGATTCGAGGTCGGCGGGGACGGCGCGGCGGGCGCGCTGTGCACGTCGGAGCAGGCCACCGCTGCGGTGCGCCGCAGCGAGGCCGTCGCGGCAGACCTGGGCCGCCGGGTGCACGCCATCGGCGTGACCTGGAGCGACGACGCGGACACGGAGGCCTCGTTGCTTCTGAAGTCGCTCAGTGAGGCGGGTTTCGACAACATAGTCCCGGTCCGGCTGTCGGAGGCCACCGATGCGCTTGCGCGGCGCATAGCCAAGCTGATGGGTTACCGGACCACCGCGGTCTGCGTCATCGAACCCGAACAGCTGATCGCTCTCGTCGCCACCGACGAAGGCGCGGTGCAGACGGCGGTCAACCATTCGGTCGTGACCGAAGAGGACCTGATCGGCTGGCTCAGCTCGGTGTTCGCCCGGGCCGATTGGGCGCCCGAAGCGCTGGTGCTGGTCGGCTCCGCCGAAGACCTCGACGGACTCTCGCCGATCCTGGAGGACGCACTGGCGGTTCCGGTGTTCTCGCCGGATGCCGCGCAGTTGGCGCTGGCCCGGGGCGCGGCGCTGGCATGCGCCAGCAACGGCGATTTCGATGTCTGGCCCGGTCCCGCCTCCGAGCGCCAGACACGCCCGGCCACAACACGTTTCGCCCGGTCCGCGCCTGCGGTGCTGCTCGCCGCAGGCGTGGTGACCTTCGTGGCTTCGGTGTCGGTCGCCGTCGCGCTGGCGCTGACACCCGGACAACCGGCACCGCAGCCCAGGCCTGCGGCGGAATCCGCCGCTGCGCCGCCCGCAGCCGCACCGCCGAGGTCGCAGGTGCCCCCGCCGCCCGTCGCCGCGGTGGAGCCGGCGCCGGAGCCGGTGGCGGCGCTCGTGGCACCCGAGCCCGAAGCCCCGCCGCCCGTCGTCGACGAGGCACAGTCGGTGCCCGCACCGCTTCCCGAGCAGGCGCCGGTCGTCGAGGCCGCATCGCCCGACGCAGGCCTGCCCGCCGCGCCGCCGGTGATCCCGGCGCCCGAGGTGGTGCCGCCTGTTCCACAGGAGCGTCCGGGCATTCTGCAGAGGATCAGGGACCGGCTGTCGAACGTCGGTCCCGACGATCCGCAGCAGGCAGCGGTGCCGCCTCCGCCTGCGCCGGCTCCGCCGCTGCCGTAGCCGCCCGCATATCCTGGCTGGGGTGAGCCAACCCGTCGCCCCGGTGCAACCGACGTACCTGCGCATCGTGCTGCGCTCGGCGGTCATCGCCTGTGTCGTCGCGGCGCTGCTCCTGGTGGAGCTGACCTCCGGCCGCGGCGTGGGATGGCGGCTGATCACCTTCACCTACCAGGCCAATCTGCTGGCCGCGGCGTTCTATCTGTGGACCCTGATCTCGCCGAGGGCCGACGCCAGGGTCGGTCTGCGCGGTGCGGCGGTGTTGTACGTGGTGATGGCCGGGGTGATCTGGAATCTGTTCCTCACCGAGCACAGCATGGGCTACACGCCGGCGAACCTGCTGCTGCACGTCGTGGTCCCGGTGCTGGCGCTGAGCGACTGGCTGCTGGTCGGCCGCGGGGTGTGCCCGGTGGCGTGGTGGCAACCGGTGGCCTGGCTGGCCTACCCGGCGGCCTACCTCGCGCTGGCCCTGCTGGTGCTCAACCATGCGGGGCGGCGTGCGCCCTACTACTTCCTCGACCCGGGCAGTGTCGGAGCGGCCACCGTCGCGGTCAACGTCGGCGCACTGTCGGCATGTGTGCTGGCCTTCGGATACGCCTTGCTGGCGGTCCACCGGGGCGCAACAGCGGTTCGGGCGGACATTTCGTGAAACGTTCCGCGCCGCGACCCCGATAGCTCAACATGGGCACAACCGCACCACGAATTAGGATGGCAACGTGCTGAGAGCTCGCCTGCAGCAAACCCGATCCGCACGCGGGGGCACCCGCCGGATCGCGGCCGTTCTCGGCTGCGCTGCTGTGGTCACCGGGGTTTCGCTGGCGGGCCCGGTGCCCATCGGCGCCGCCGGGTCCGCCGTCGGCGCGGCCGTCGCGAGCGTCTCACCCGCGCCCGGCGAGACCGTCGGCGTCGCACATCCCGTCACCGTCACCTTCGCCGGACAGGTGCCCGACAGGGCGGCTGCGGAACGCGCCGTCAACGTCGTCCCGGCAGGTGCATCCGCCCCGGCGGCCGGGTCCTTCACCTGGCTCGACGATCGCGTTGTGGAGTGGACGCCCGCGCAGCCGCTGCCGGCGCACACGGCGATCGGCGTGTCGGTGGGCGCCTTCGCGACCGGCTTCGAGACCGGAGCGTCGGTCGTCAGCGTCGCCGACATCAGCGAGCACACGTTCACGGTGAGCATCGACGGAGTGGTCGCCCGGCAGATGCCGGCATCGATGGGCAAGCCGAGGTACCCGACCCCGACCGGCCAGTTCACCGCGCTGGAGAAGCAGCGCTACGTCACCTTCGACTCCCGCACCATCGGCATCCCGCTCGACGACCCGGAGGGCTATCTCATCAAGGGGGAGTACGGCGTGCGCGTGACGTGGGGCGGCGTGTACGTGCACTCCGCGCCGTGGTCGGTCGGATCCCAGGGTTACGCCAACGTCAGCCATGGCTGCATCAACCTCAGCCCCGACAACGCGGCGTGGTATTTCGACACGGTGGGCGTCGGCGACCCGATCATCGTGCAGGCCTGACGGCCTGCCGCTCAGCAGTTGGCCTGGATCCGGAATTCGGCGGTGACGGCTTCGCTGGGCTTGCCGGCGAAGGTGCCGTCGGCTTTACCCGTGATCGTGTAGCTCCCGTCGCGGCCGGTCACCTCGGCGTCGCCGATGTTGTCGGCCCAGAACGACCCGGTGAACCCGCCGACGCCGCGGAAGTCGACGGATTCGGCGGTGACGTCGCCACCGGTCGACAGCACCGCGGTGAAACCGTTGTCCTTCTCCGTGGTGTCGATGTACCAGGACCAGCCGTTCTGGCGGCACCGCACGGCGTGCGCGCCGCCGGTGTCACTGCCGTCGATGGTGACGGTCGCGGTGGTGCCGCCGAGTGCGGGTTCCGGTGTCGAACAGCCGGCCACGCCGAGTACGGCGCCGCCGCCGATGAGGGCCGCCACGAAGTGCCGGGGCACACGAGTCTTCATGGCGCCAGACTCTATGCGGTGGTGTGTCCCCGTCCGGCCGGAATGCCGGTGTATTCCGGATTGGGCGGCACAGACAGCGCGATTCCGATGCGGTTGGTGGCGCCGATGAACGCGGCGATCGAGATACCTTCGAGGATCTCGTGGTCGTCGAGGCCCAGATCCCGCAGCCGCACGATGTCGCTGTCGCGGATCGACTGGGGGTCGCTGTTGACCGCCACCGCGAGGTCGGCCAGGGCACGTTCGCGTTCGGTCAGTTCGGCGACCTGGTGGTGGTCGATGGCGACGCGCTGGCCGAACGACCAGTCACCTGCCACCTTGCCCAGCTTGTTGGCGTGGTTGGTGTGGCAGTACGCGCACCGGTTCTCGCCCGAGACAACGGTGGCGATCACCTCGCGCTCGCGGGCGCTGAGCCCGCCGCGGCCGTCGGTGCCCAGCAGCGGCAGCAGGTAGGCGTTGAGGCGTTCGAGGTCGCCTTCGTTGAGGGAGAGTGCCCGGAACCAGTTCGAGGTCAACCCCTCGTCGCGGAGCTGTCGGTTGAAGAAGCCCCGCACGCCGGGGGATCTCAGTTCGTCGAGCTCGGGCACGGCCAGCCGTGAGATCGTGGCGCGGGCCTGCACCGGAGCGTCTGCGGTTGCTGTCATGGCCCTGACCTTCCCGCGGATGCCGGTGCGGGCCAAGACTTCTGCACGCCCAGAGGCGAACTCTTGCGCTCCGGCTCGGCACCGTTTCGAGAGTCAGGCAGGGTCCAGCATCTGAAGCTCCCGCTCCGGCAGAGCCGGGTCAGTTTCAGCGGTTTCCCGGCGGATGTAATTCACGAGCGTCTCGTCTGCGTCGACGGGCCGGAATCCGGCGGACTCGATCTTCGTCAGGTCGAGGACACTGTTGCGCGGGCGCGGCGCGACCGGGGCTGTCGCGGTGCCGAAGTACGCGGCGGTGGACACGCCGCTCACCCGGTCCGGGTCGTGGCCTGCCAGGGAGAAGGTGCGTCGCGCAATGTCCGCCCAGGAGCAGACCGCCCCGGACCCGGTCGGCCGGTACCCCGGAAGGTCCTTGGCTCAGGACCGGCGATCTGGGCTTCTTCTCCGATGGACGACTCTTCATCGTCGGTCGCATCAAGGATCTCTTGATCGTGTACGGGCGAAACCACGCCCCCGACGACATCGAGGCGACGATTTCGGAGATCACCGGAGGCCGCGTCGCAGCGATCGCCGTGCCGCGGGACGGCGTGGAGCAGTTGGTCGCCGTCATCGAGTTCAAGAAGCGGGGCGACTCCGAGGAGGAGGTGGCGAATCACTACACCGTGGTCAAGCGTGAGGTCACCTCGGCGATCTCGAAGTCGCACGGCCTGGCAATCGCCGATCTGGTTCTGGTAGCCCCGGGCTCGATTCCGATCACCACCAGCGGCAAAGTCCGCAGACAGTCCTGCGCCGAGGAGTATCGGGGAAATAGGTTCGCCCGCTTGGACGCCTGAGAGGGGACGGTGCGCGAACTCCTTTCACACCCCCGGATGTCGTGTCACCGAAGTTCCGGCGCAGCCTCAACGTAGTGACGCGGCGGTCTCGTCGTCGGCGGGCAGGAAGGCTTCGATGCTGAGCTCGGCGGCGGTCAGGTCCAGTGCGGTGCCGAACGTCGTGACCATGCTGAGGAATCGGAGCAGACGCCCATCCTCGGTCACCAGCTCCAGCGGCACGGCGACACTGCCCAGGTCGGGGGAGTCATCGAAACCTCCCGGGTAGGAATCTATTTCGGCCAACAGGTCGGCCAGTTCAGCCGACCCGGCCGTGTCGACTTCGCGCCGCAGCCGCTCCACCAGGTGGGTTCGCCACTGTGCGAGGTTGCGGATGCGGGGGGCCAGCCCGTCCGGATGCAGCGCAATACGCAGGGCGTTGGGCCGGTCGAGAAGGTGCGGCGCGACCCCGTCGAGCAGTATCGAGGCACCCGGGTTGGCCTGCAGGATCCACCAGCCCCGATCGACCATCACACACGGATACGGGTCGTAGGCCGCCAGCACCATCTGCACACCGGCGCGCACCGCGGCCATGTCCGGCGCCTGCAGTGACCGTTCGCCGTACACCGGTGCCAGGCCGGCCGCGACGAACAGCCGGTTCTGTTCGCGTTGCGGCACATCGAGTACCGTCGCCAGCCGCAGCACCATCGCCCTGCTGGGTGCCGACCGTCCGGTCTCGATGAAACTGACGTGCCGTGCCGACACACCGGCGGCCAGGGCCAGGTCGAGTTGACTGAGCCTCCGGCGTCGGCGCCAGTCGCGCATCATGGCCCCGAATGTCATCGGTGGTCGCTGCACACTCGTCACCGTCCCAGTCTGACTCGCGCGCCCATGCGGGGCCATTACCTCTGAGGTAATTGCATCGCTTACCTCACGCGGCGCACCGTGGAGTGAGCCACCCGAGAAAGGCGACGACATGTGCCCCCGAGAACCGAGCGTTGACGTTCCGATCCCGAGATGGCTGCGGGTGGTCCTGATCTGCGACCGCACAGGGTCGTCGTGGTACATCGGCGCCGGATTCTTCTTCGCGCCGGTGCTGGCGCTGGTATCCCCGTGGCCCGCGCTCACCGCGGCACTGTGGGTGTTCATCGCTCTCGCCGGCTTGTGGCTCGGCCTGCTCGGTGTCGCGATGGCCACCGGACTCGCCGTCGTGCTGCGGTCGAATACCGAGATCCCGGAGGACTATTGGCGTTCGATCCTGGAATATCCGCGTCTCACGCGATGAGTAGCTGCGGATGACACTGCTCTGCCACGCCGTGAGCAGCCGCGAGTGCGACCTCGTCGTCGCCGGGGTCTAGTGGGCGACCGGACAGCCCGACGGCCCGGTGTAGTCGACCTGCCAATGCTTGATGCCGTTGAGCCACCCGGAGCGAAGGCGGTCAGGGGTGCCCGCGGAGCTCAGATCGGGCAGGTGGTCGGCGATGGCGTTGAACATCAGGTCGATGGTCATTCTGGCCAGGTTGGCGCCGATGCAGTAGTGCGCACCGGTGCCGCCGAACCCAACGTGGGGGTTGGGGTCACGCATGATGTCGAACGTGAACGGGTCGTCGAACACCTCCTCGTCGAAGTTCGCCGACCGGTACGACATGACCACCCGCTGGCCCTTCTTGATCTGCACGCCGGAGAGTTCGTAATCCCGTAGCGCGGTGCGCTGAAACGACGTGACCGGCGTGGCCCACCGCACGATCTCGTCGACCGCGGTGGCCGGGCGCTCACGCTTGAACAGCTCCCACTGGTCAGGGTGCTCGGTGAACGCGATCATGCCGTGGGTGATGGAGTTGCGGGTGGTTTCGTTGCCTGCGACCGCCAGCAGCACCATGAAGAAGCCGAACTCGTCGTCGGTGAGCTTGTGGCCGTCAACGTCGGCCTCGATCAGCTTGGTGACGATGTCCTCGCCGGGCTGTTCGGCCCGAAGGGCTGCCAGCTGCATCGCGTACACGATGAGTTCGGTTGCCGCGTTGCGATTGTCGTAGTGGGCGAACTCGGGATCGTCGTCGCTGACCATCTGGTTGGACCAGTCGAAGAGCTTCTTGCGGTCCTCCAGCGGCACCCCGAGCAGGCCGGCGATGGCCTGCAGCGGCAGTTCGCACGACACCTGTTCGACGAAGTCGCCCGCGCCTGCGGCAGCCGCCGACTTCGCAATGTTGTGAGCGCGTTGGGCGAGGTCCTCGCGCAACCGCTCGACCGCACGGGGGGTGAATCCTCGCGAGATTATCTTGCGCAGGTGGGTGTGCCGCGGTGCGTCCATGTTGAGCAGCACCAGACTTCCCGTCTCGACCTGCTCGGTGGTGGAACCCTCCGGATAGCGCGGCAGCGCGGTCTTCTGCTGACTGGAGAACACTTCGCTGTGTTTGGAGATCTCCTTGACGTCTCTGTGCTTGGTCACCACCCAGTAGCCGCCGTCGCCGAACGGGCCCGCGCCGCCGGAGGTCTGTTCGTTCCACCAGATCGGCGCACAGCGGCGCAGTTCGGCGAGCTCCTCGACCGGCAGACGCTCGAGGTTCAGATCGGGATCGGTGAAGTCGAATCCAGGGGGGAGCGTGGGAGTCGCCATGCGTTGGCTCCTAAACGTCGAACGGCCGTATCGCATTGCTACACCACATGACGGTTTCCGGGTGAGAAGTTGGGCGAAGTACGCCGAATCTCTGCAGCCGCTGTAACGAAATCGGCGAGAATGCTGATTCATCCTGTGACCACAAAGGAACCGGGAGGGTGCAACGTGAAGTTCGGTTTCCGCGCAAGGATCGCGTCCGTCGCCGGTGCAGCCGCGTTCGCGACGCCCATCGCCGCCGCGCCGTCGGCATCGGCCGACCCGGCCGCGCCCGCTCCGGCGCCACTGCCTGTGCCCGGCCCGGCGGTGCCCGACTCCGCGCCGCTGCCCGCGCCTGTTGCGGCGCCGATGGCCTCACCGGTTCCGGCGCCGCTGGCCGCGCCCATCGCCGGTCCCGCATCCGTGCAGTCGCTCGCCGCCGGACCTGTCGAGCCGGTGGCCGAGGGGGTGCCGCACCTGGCCAGCCCGGAGAACCTGCCGCCGGGCACCAGCACCACCCCCACCCAGCAGTCGCGTCTGGGATATCTGCGCGACCTCTGGCATGCGATGCAGACCCAGGAGGTCAGCGGGAGCAACGCGCTGCTGCTGCTGACGCAGCGTCCGCTGAGCTCCTCGCCGTCGGCGGGAATGCCTGCGGGTCCGCAACCCGTGGCACCGCCCGCACCGGCGCCCGTGGCGCCTCCCGTCGTTCCCTAGCCGACTGCCCGGAGCCCGTCGTCGGCTGACACCTTCTCGATCCGGGCGGGCACGTGTTTGTGCCACGGCGTTCCGGCGTACGCGTCGCGCCATGCGCTCGACGTCAGCGCGTTCGGCGCGACCCCGGGCACCGCGGCCCCGCCCGCGCCGTCGGCGAAATCGACGCCGTACCCGTTGGGCAGTGAGGCGTGCCCCGGCAGCATCGATGCGCTGATCTCCACGGTGGCCTCGGCGCTGCCCGCCGCGGTGGTGATGCGGGCCCTGCCGCCGTCGCTGAGGCCGAGCGCGGCGGCATCCTCGACGCTGACCCGCAGCGCGCCGTCGCTGTCGCGCTTGCGCCACGCCGGGTCGCGCATGATGTCGTTGGCGGTGTAGGCGCGGCGTTCGCCTGCGGACAACACGATCGGGAAGTCGGCCGTGGTGCGGGCAGCCGGTGCGGCGGACAGCGCCGCGACTTCGGCGAGCATCTCCGGTATGTCCAGCGCGATCTTGCGGTCCGGGTGCGTGATCAGCGTGAAATCGTCCTCGTAATCGTGCACGGTGAACGTCACACCCGACCTGCCGTCGAGGATCGCGGAAAACAGCGCGTTGCCGTCCGCATGTCCGGCCCGCCGCACCGCGTCCGGATACGTCATCGCGGTCTTCTGCGCCAGTCCCCACAACGCTGCGGCGCCGGAGAGCCCCTCGGGCAGGGTCGGGCCCAACGTCTCGTGCAACACGAACGGCAGCACCTTGCCGAGTCCGGGGTTGGCCCCGACCGCCGCGAGGAACGCCTCGGTGAACTCAGGTAGCCCCTGCGCTGCGGCTCGGCGCAGCGGCGCGAGCTCCGCACCGTCGACCACGTCGAGCTCTCGCATCAGGCGGGCCCAGATCTCCGGCTCGGGCAGCGTGCCGGGCAGCGGCTCCATCAGGCGGTGGCGCAGGTGGAAGGTGTTGTGCGGGAACTCGAGGTTGAAGAACGTCGCCTCGGCCTTCTCGAACTGGGTGGCGGCGGGGAGCACGTAGTGCGCCAGCCGCGCAGTCTCGGTCATCGCCACGTCGATCACCACCAGCAGCTCGAGGTCGGCGAAGGCGCGCCGGACGGCAGCTGAGTCCGCCAGTGAATGCGCCGGATTGCTGCTTTCGACGATCATGGCGCGGAAACGGTCGGGGTGATCGGTGTGGATCTCCTCGGGGATCACGCTGCTGGGCATCAGCCCGCCGATGATCGGGGCGCCCGTGACCGGGGTGCGCCCCACCCCGCCGGGCCGGAACAGCGGCGCGAACGACGAATGCAGGTGCTGGGCACCGCGTTTGGCGAAGTTGCCGGTCAGGATCCACAGCATCTTGTTCAGATACGAGCACAGCGTGCTGTTCGGCGACTGCTGGACGCCGAGATCCTCGAACACCGCGACACTGCCGGCGGCACCGATCCGGCGCGCGGCTGCCCGCAAAAGCTCCTCGTCGACGCCGCACCGCTGGGCGTAGTCGGCGACGGGCACCTCGGCCAGCACCGTACGCACGGCCTGCACGCCGGTGACGTGGTCAGCGAGAAACGTTTCATCGCACAGCTTCTCCTGTACCAGCACACCAGCCAGAGCGGCCAGACACCAGGCGTCGGTGCCGGGCCGCACCCGCAGGTGATAGTCGGCCATCTTTGCGGTATCGGTGAGGACGGGGTCGATCACGATCATCGACCGGGCCGGGTCCTTGGCGATCTCGTTGAGCACCACGCGGGCCCGCGGGAAGCTCTGCGACATCCACGGGTTCTTGCCGACGAAGACCGACACCTCGGCGTGCTCGAACTCTCCCCGGGTGTGACCGCCGTAGAAGTGGGCGTCGATCCAGTACTCGCCGGTCTTCTCCTGGGCCAGGGCGTTGGAGCGGTAGTGCGAGCCCAGTGCCTTGAGGAAGGCGCCGCTGTAGGCCCCGCCCAGGTGGTTACCCTGACCGCCGCCACCGTAGTAGAGGATCTTGTCGCCGCCGTGCGTGTCGGCGATGCCGCGAAAGCCTGCGGCGATCTCCGACATTGCGGTGTCCCAGTCGATTTCCTCGTAGCTGCCGTCGGGCTTGCGCCGCATCGGCGAGGTCAGGCGGTTGCGGTTGTTCTGATAGTGGTCCAACCGCAGCGCCTTGTTGCAGGTGTATCCGCGTGAGGCCGGGTGCAACTTGTCGCCCCGGATGCGCGCGAGGGCGCGACCTTCCACCTGCACCACGATGCCGCAGTTACATTCGCACAGGATGCAGGCGGTGGGCTGCCACTGGCCGGTCTGCTCGGTCATCGGGGGGCTCGCTTTCTCGCGGCGGAGGAGGTCTGGCTGCGGATCAGTTCACGAAGCTGTTCCTGGACGAGATCCAGCGCCGCAGGGTTCCGGGATGCGCGGGCGACGACGATCGCGCCCTCGAAGGACGTCAACACCAGCATCGCCAAAGACGTGGCGGCCGGCCGGGCGAGTCCGTCGGCGATCAGCCGCTGCGCGAGCAGGTCGTGCCAGCGGGCGAAGGCGGCGGCAGCGCGCTCGATGACGGCGGCCGACTGCTCGGGCTTGTCCGGATCGCCCGCCTCCACGGTCACCGCCACCACCGGGCAGCCGGCGCGAAAGTCGCTGTCGCGCAGTTGCTTGCGGTATCCGTCGAACAGACCGTCCAGCGCCTCGAGGGTGGTGGACGCCTGCGCCAGCCGATCGGCGATGAACTCGCCGGCAAAATCGACCGCTTCGCAGAGCAACTGCGTCCGGCCGCCGGGAAAGTAGTGGTACGCGGACCCGCGCGGGGCGCCGCTGTGTGCGAGCACGTCGGCGATGGCCGTCGGGTGGGCGCCGCGCTCCCGGATCAGCAGTGCCGCGGAGATGACCATCCGCTCACGAGGACTTGTCACGGTGTGGCCCCCTTCAGCGCCGACTATGTATACAACCCTACATATCCGCGCCGCGCAGGGGAACGGAACCGTAGAATCCGCGGCGTGCCCGGCGAATCAGTCTCCGCGCAACGCCTGCGCGACCTCGCGCTGTTGCGCCGTGTCAAGGACCGGATCGACCGCGAGTTCGCGCAGCCGCTCAACGTCGAAGCCCTTGCCCGAGGCGTCAACATGTCGGCCGGGCACCTGTCCCGCCAGTTCAAGTCCGCCTACGGCGAGTCCCCGTACACCTACCTGATGACCCGGCGCATCGAACGCGCCATGGCGCTGCTTCGACGCGGCGACATGAGCGTCACCGAAGTCTGCTTCGAAGTCGGCTGCGCCTCGCTGGGCACCTTCAGCACCCGGTTCACCGAACTGGTCGGCGTCCCACCCAGCGTGTACCGCAGGGATGCCGCCGAGGTGGCGCCGGGGATCCCGTCGTGCGTGGCCAAACAGGTCACCAGACCGATCAGGAATCGAGAAGCATCGGTCGCCGCGCTGCCGTTAGCGTGACCGACATGGACATCATGATCAACGCCAGCTTCCTTCCGCACACCGACCCGGAGGCGTCGCTGGCGTTCTACCGGGACGCCCTCGGTTTCGAGGTTCGCAAGGACGTGGGTTACCAGGACATGCGGTGGATCACGCTCGGCCCCGTCGGGCGGCCCGACACGAACATCGTGCTGACCCCGCCGGCCGCCGACCCCGGCGTCACCGACGAGGAGCGCCGCGTCATCGCCGAGATGATGGCCAAGGGCACCTACGCCAGCATCATGCTCGCCACCACCGATCTCGACGCACTCTTCGAACGGTTACAGGCCAGCGGAGCGGAGGTCATGCAGGAGCCGACCGACCAGCCGTGGGGTGCACGCGACTGCGCGTTCCGCGACCCCGCAGGGAGTACCGTCCGCATCCAGGAGCTGCCCTGAGCATGCCCCACGCCGCCGACAGCCACGACCTGATCCGCGTCACCGGCGCACGGGAGAACAACCTCAAGAACATCAGCCTTGAGCTACCCAAACGCAGGCTGACGGTGTTCACCGGCGTTTCGGGGTCGGGCAAGAGCTCGCTGGTGTTCGACACGATCGCCGCCGAATCGCAACGGTTGATCAACGAGACCTACAGCGCGTTCGTCCAGGGGTTCATGCCGTCGCTGGCACGGCCCGACGTCGACGTCCTCGAAGGGCTGACCACCGCGATCATCGTCGACCAGCAGCGTCTCGGCGCCGATCCGCGCTCCACGGTCGGAACCGCCACCGACACCGGGGCGATGCTGCGGATCCTGTTCAGCCGGCTCGGGCAACCGCACATCGGCTCACCGCAAGCGTTCTCGTTCAACGTCGCCTCGATGAGCGGCGCCGGCGCGGTGACGTTCGACAGGGGCGGCAAGACCGTCAAGGAGCGCCGGGATTTCGCGATCGTCGGCGGCATGTGCCCACGCTGCGAGGGCCGCGGCGCGGTCAACGACATCGACCTGTCCGCGCTCTACGACGACACCAAGTCGCTCAACGAAGGCGCCCTGACGATCCCCGGCTTCTCGATGGAGGGCTGGTACGGCCGGATCTTCAACGGCTGCGGATTTTTCGACCCGGACAAACCCATCCGTGACTTCACCGCCAAGGAACTCGACGCGCTTCTGCACAAGGAGGCCACCAAGCTCAAGATCGACGGCGTCAATCTGACCTACCTGGGCCTGATTCCGCAGATCAAGAAGTCGTTCCTGGTCAAGGGCGTCGAGGCGATGCAGCCGCACATCCGTGCGTTCGTCGAGCGGGCGGTCACGTTCACCACCTGCCCGGACTGTGACGGCACCCGGTTGTCGGAGACCGCGCGGTCGTCGAAGATCAACGGCCTCAGCATCGCCGAGGTGAGCGCCATGCAGATCACCGACCTGGCGCAGTGGATCGACGGGGTCAGCGAGACCTCGGGAATCGAGGGAGTGTCGCCTCTACTCACCGCGCTGCGTCACACGCTGGACTCGTTCGTCGAGATCGGGCTGGGCTACCTGTCCCTGGATCGGCCTGCGGGCACGCTGTCCGGGGGAGAAGCGCAGCGCGTCAAGATGATCCGGCACCTCGGCTCGGCGTTGACCGACGTCACCTACGTGTTCGACGAACCGACGATCGGGCTGCACCCGCACGACATCGACCGGATGAACACGTTGCTGGTGCAACTGCGGGACAAAGGCAACACCGTGCTGGTGGTCGAGCACAAGCCCGAGACGATCGCGATCGCCGACCATGTCGTGGATCTCGGCCCCGGCGCCGGCACGGCAGGGGGTGACGTCGTCTTCGAGGGAACCGTCGACGGGCTGCGCCGCAGCGATACACTGACCGGCAGGCACCTGGACGACCGGGCCTCGCTCAAGCAGGCGTTCCGGAAAGCCCACGGCGCGTTGAAGATTCGCGGCGCTAACACCCACAATCTGCAGAACGTCGACGTCGACATCCCGCTCGGGGTGCTTGTGGTGGTCACCGGTGTGGCCGGCTCGGGCAAGAGTTCGTTGATCGACGGTTCGGTCGCGGGCCGGGACGGGGTGGTGTCGGTCGACCAGAGCCCGATCCGCGGCTCACGGCGCAGCAACCCGGCGACGTACACCGGTGCGCTGGAGCCGATCCGCAAAGCCTTCGCCAAGGCCAACGGCGTCAAGCCTGCGCTGTTCAGTTCCAA
>Ga0172382_10002309_pt1 | contig 32316 bp, 27 predicted proteins | sample Leawel138RmetaG_FD_122245 | JGI IMG/M metagenome (GOLD analysis project Ga0172382, IMG submission 122245) | Leachate microbial communities from a municipal landfill in Southern Ontario, Canada - Leachate well 138R metaG | ecosystem: Engineered > Solid waste > Landfill > Unclassified | place...
CAAAATCCGTAAAGTAAAAATATCAAATCACTGGATTGATTTGGAAATACCAAAACCGACACGAAAAATAATTGAGAAATTAAATTTGCATATTACTTAAAACTTGCAAAGTTACGGATTAAATAAAAATATTGATTATAAAAGGATTTCAATCTTCATGGTTATAAAAACGACGGGAAATTAGGTTACTAACAACATTAAAACTAACACTGGTGATAGATTTTTTTAAATATAAAAAACCTTAAAAAACTACAAACTATAAAGAAAATGAACAAACAGATTATCAGTTTATGTTCTCCTTTACGGTTCCTACTGATTTTCAATACTTTTGTTTTTTTTCTTTTCACTTTTTTGAATTCAACTTAAAATATCTTTTTTTGTGCTCTTTGAATTGTTTTGAAGTTAATTTCCTATCGAATGCTTTTTCTCCCATACCTGCAGATGCTCAACTTGCTCATAAATTTCCAGAATTGTATTATTAGACTATTTTTGTAATTCATCAATACTCATAGTTTTTGAAAAATTGATAGTGTTGCCTCATCGTAAATCACAAACCTGATTCTCTTTCTGATTTCAAATTGAGCAGCTCGCCAAGCACCGTCTTTAACGCCACCTCTGCACTCTCTTCTATTGGAGATCCGAAAGCTCCAGTGGATATGGCACAAAAAGCAATGGATGACAGGTAATTTTCTTCTGCCACCTTCAGGCAGGTCCTGTAACATAGCACAAGTTTTTCCGCAGGATTCTTATCTCTATAATATACAGGACCCAGTGTGTGAATAACATATGGATTAGGCAGGTTATACCCTTTGGTGGCAACCGCATCCCCTGTCCTTATTGGTGCTAACGGTTTACACTTCCCATACAGTTGCGGTCCTGCTTTCCTGTGTATCGCCTCGGCAACTCATCCTCCGGGTACCAACTGTGCATTGGCAGCATTCACAACCGCATCAAACCCCTACTGCGCTGTAATATCTCCCCTCACACACTCCACCATAACATCTCTTTTTTCCGTTTTCATTTCTATTTCCACCATCTTTAAACTATTCTCATCAGAGATATGGTCTTATCAAACTAAGCTTGACATAAATTTTAAGTCGCTATTTAATTGTTGTATTATTTTTTCGGTATCTGAAAAAATTTCAAGAGTATAGAATTTAATAAATTCCAATTCTTTATGCTCTTCTTGAAAAAGTGATAATAACTTTTTATCAAATGCAGCTTTATCATTTATTATATCTGTATACCATTCTCTTCTGAATTGTAATATTATAGGGCTTTTAGTTGGCTCTTCAGTCCAAGTTAACAACGAATATCCAAACCAGACAGAGCAATTCTGTAATTGAATAGTGAAACCATAAAAGTTTATAGATTGACTGGCTTTTGTTTTCCATACATCATATTCCCCTGTGTGAATTTTCTCTCTTATCCAGTTAATTTGACCAAATATTTTTTTATATGCTGTAATAAAAGCAGGGTTTTTAAGAATTGCTATCTCTTGTTTCATGAATTCCACCTCCCCTATAAAATAGTGGCTAATATATTTCTGTAGTGATTTTATAATTATATCCTCACAATTGAACAATTCTAAGATATCCTGCCAAAAAAGGAATTTAAAGTTTATTTTATACTCTACCTTCAAATAATCCTGTAACTCTTCAATAGTTTTTATAGGCGTACCTGAGGAGGAAAAATCTTTTATAATTTCTTCCTCATAAAAACATTTTCTATGCTTCACTATAAGTAAAATTAGGTATTTATTGACAAAAGTTTCATAATCATTAACCAGTATTGCTTTATACCTTGAAATCTGGTTGGCACCTGATAAGTTTGCATAAAATTTATTCTCTATCAATATTACAGTATCTTTTTGGTTATCAATAATTAAATCAGGTGTGCCATTGCTGTATATTTTTCTTGTATCAATTAAGAGAGGTGCGCGAAAAAAATCGTCGTGATATTTTTCTAATAGAAAAGAGAAAAACAATTTCTGAAACGGTTTATAAGCTTCTTCTTTTAAAATAAAAGACAACACTTCTGTTGTTAAATCCTCTGAACGTAGACCTGCAATTGATATCAAAAAATCCTCAGTCATTTTTCTTTGCAAAAATTGAAAGACATAAGAGAAAAATTAACAAAACCAGAAAGCCTATACATTTTAAGAAGAGTATACCTGAGCTTAAAAATGCAGTTATTAATATTCCGTAAAAAACAAGTATCATAGAAGATATGCTAATTTGCATCTGAAGAATATACATGTTGCGTTGCGTTATGTCATATACTTTTTTTGCTAATGTTTCTAAAAAATTCAAACGAGTTAATAATATATCGGGAACCTTGTGAAAATTACTGTAAGAGGGGTCATATTCTAATTCCCATTCTTTTCTATCTACAGTGTAAGGAGCGGATGTTTGATTTTGAGCCATATTATTTTGAAAAGGAATAGAATAATATGCAACTCCTCTTTGTAATAAATCTTTATAAACGTTTAGAGCTTCTTTATAAAGGGATGATTTTAACACAAATTTTGTTGTTACCTGAAAACCTGCTTGTAAATTTTTCCATGCTTTTATTGGTTCCCACCATTTTTTAGGATTAAACCATCCAAATAGAGAAGTAAGTTTGCTATAGTATATATCACTTATTTTGTTTTTGATATCTAATATGTCTCTATGTATATTTCCTAAATTCTCATTTATAACTTTTTTCAAATAAAAAAGGCTTTCAAAATCTTGTGCTATCACTTTCGCAATATGCTCATAAGAGCCGATATACAAATCATACTTTTGTCCTTTTTCTGCTTCTCCGGTTGGATATGTAACTCTCATAATTCTTTTATCCAATAGAGGCATTCTTAATATAAAACGTTTTGTCTCATTAGAAGCATGCATACTATAATTTATTTCAGCAATATAGTACCTTTTGGGAAATGGCGCTATTTCATTTATAAATTTCTGTCTATGAGTACCTCCAATTTCTTCGCCCCATAGATTTTCGGGAGGATTCTCGTCAACATATTCTAATAATTTAGGTAATTCTATTGGAGTTTCTTTTTCCTGTAGCAATAAAGTTGATATGAAGAGTATCCCATCGAATTGAATTTCAATATTACTTTTTTTAATTTTGTATTTTACAACGTAAGGCAATCCAAGGATTGAATATGTTTTTTCAAATTTCACATCCTCAAATTCTTCATCATTTTTTAGTTCATCAGCAAAAATTTTTAGTTTATCTTTTTTTTGAATGTAAAAGCGACTAAGCCGCTTAATAAAACTTATTTTGGGAAGAAGCATTTCTGAATATGGATAGTATTCAAAAAACTTAGATGCTTCGGTTTCAAAATCTTTTATTGTAATAAAATTGTTGCCCCAAAACAATCTATATCCTGACAAATAAAGTTTTTCAACTTTTAATTTTCCTGGCTCTAATTTTTCTTTCATAAAATTATAGTTTTTTTAAACAAAGATATTTGTAATCGTCTGCCGATTTTTAAGAATTTTTTTCTAAACCATTATTCATGGTTATTGCAAGGTTTCATCATCGATTTCAATATTGGATTGCATAAAAGCTTCTTTTATTTTGTCTTCGTAGTCACTGATAGAAATCTCACCATCTTTGGCTGCAATGTCAATTTTTATATCCAGTTCTTTGAAAAGTTTGCTGAGATAAAGAACAGTACTTGCTAATTTAGAAAGTTCACTTGGCGGAATGGTAAGTTTAAGCGTAACTTTTGAGTATTTTTTATCCTGTGGTTTTCCTTTTTCTTGTCCTTCCTTCGTTGTTTCAGACTCGCCTTTTATAGGAGTAGTTCCTTTTGTTTCTTCCTCTTCCGGATATTTCTTCTGTTCAATACAGATAGATTCTTTTATCAGAATTTCTCCTTCACATAACATGCCGCTGGGTAATATGGATTCTATTTCCTGCTTAAAATATCTGCATACAGGTTTACCGTTTTCAAGTTCCCCTATCCCAAATAACCCTTCTTTTACGCCATATCTTATTGCATTCTTTAAGACATCTTCATTGATTAAACGCATTTCTCCAGGAGTGCTAATAAACGCCTGATAAAGTTTTTTTGTTTCAATAAAATCCTTATCGTTTTTAAGATATCGTTCTTTTAATATAAGAGGCGCAATTTTTTCCAGTATTTCGCCGTCATTGGTTAAACGCTGGTAAACCTCATTATCCAAAGACATTTGCTTCCCGTATGTATATCTGCCCAAATCGGTTTCTTTCAGGCTATTATTTGCTGCGGGGAGATATACAATACTATAAAGATTTCTCAAACTCTCTATCATATATTCAGATTTTTCTTTCTTTTTATCTTTTACCTCTTTTTTCTGCTGGTCATTAAGCAGTTTTGTTTCTTCCCTTTCAATAATATCCCATGCATAATATTCTCGGATAGTTTTTTCAAGTATGGGTAGTTCGTCTTCTTTTGGACAGAGAAAAACAAGTGTATTTCTGTTGACACGCGGTTGTTGACCATAGTTGTCGATAAACTGCCTACATCTTTTCTGGTTATCATTACCACCATTGCTGAAAACTACAAGCTTTATTTCCTGTGTATCAGGAACATCCTTTGGATTCCGGGGATTCAAGAATATTTGGAAGTGTTCATCTGATATGTTCTTACGAATAAGGTCTTTTTGTATTTCTCTAACAACAGTATCTTCTACGTTTTCCATTTTTCTTAAGTGCAAACTGTTGAGATTAGGCTCACTGGTAAAGAAATACTTACCCGCGTCATGTTGTAAGAATAACAGTGCCTCATCCTTTAGTTTTGATACTGCTTCTGTAATTATACTTGTGGGGAATGAAGTATCGGCAACAGAAAGTTTTATTTCTTTTAATGACACGCCTTTCTCATGACCACCTGAAAAAGAATATAGAAATATCGTTATTGCAGATTTAGTTCCAAATGAATAAGGTCCGTATGTAGTATCTTCAAGATATCTGTCTATTTTAGATGAACCGGAGTTATGCGAGGTTATATCAGCAGAAACAACTCCACTGTACTCGGAACCAATCTGGTTAATAAATTCTCCTCTTATATCAGTATTTTTCATATCAAAATCTGACAACCGTATAAAGGGGGCTTTGCTATTTCTTAATGCATGTACTATGAGAGATAAAAGCCGTAATACCCCCCTTGTTCTTTGGAATTTCGGGAAACTACCCCATCTATGGTAAAGCACATCTATTACTTCAGGTTGGAAGGGAAAACTTTTACAAAACCTTTCCCGATAAACTGATTTTTCCATACCTTCAGGCAGGATTTTTTCTTTATCTGCGTAAGAAAGAAATTTATCAATATTCTTTTTGGCCTCTCTTGCTTCAATAGCGGAGAAAAGTCGCCTGTTTATAACACAAGATATTTCTTCATCACCGACAGGCTCATATACTTTTTCAATTCTGCCTACTACTTTTTGTAATTGCTGGAATAATCGTTCTGCCGATTCATCGTAATGCTCTAATCGGCTGGCAGGTAATGTCATGACAAGTAAACAGTTGCCAAGCGTACTGACTGCCTGTGTGAGTTCCTGAAGAAAGGCAAGGTTCTGAGCGGCAAGAGTAGACTCTCCGACTTTTACAGTTGCAGATTTAGTCTGATATGTTAAAACTTCATCCATCAGGATGAGCACGGGTGCCGATTCTTTCAAAAGATTGTAAATCCTTTCTTTTCCCGGAGCGCTTTTACCTTTCAGCTTATCTACCTTCCCTGTCAGTTGTTCTTCTATCTCTTCCCACAGTGTTTTTTCTTGAGGGTTTAGTGATACTCCATCCAGAACTACTACTTTTGATTTCCATTCTTTGGTTTTGTGGTATAAAGCTATAAGAGAGTGAGTTTTGCCTCCGCCAAAAGGGGTCTGGAGCTGTATAACGGAGTCGCCGCCTTTCCCTTTTAATCGTTTTTCAGCGTTGGAAAGCAGGTTTTGTAGCCCATCGGTAAGATAGGTTTTTTGGAAAAAAAGTTCCGCATTACAATATTCAGAGGGCCCTCTTTTCTGGTGGACATTCCATAAATCCGCAGCAAAAATATCAAAAGTAGGCACCCCTGAAAGAACGTCTTTGTGTGGCATTGCTATCGTAAGAAATGGTTTCATTTTAATATCTCCTATCTATTTTGTGAATCAGTATCATTTATTCTCATGCTTCCGAGTATATTCAAACAGTCCTTTTGATTGCCTGATAATTTCTCTACCTGAATCCTCTGTAAAATACCCCTCCTTTACGTCCATAATCATCTTGTATAACTCAAATACTGGGATAAACAAAATATTTTCCGATTTACAACTTTTTAACAATTCAGGGTCATTATCAAACGGTCTACTTCTTTCTCTTGGGTCTTTTCTTCTTTCATGATTGAAAATAAGTACTAATTTTAAGTCTTTTATTACGATGTCGCTTGCCGAACAATATTGAAAAGCGTGTGCTCTAAATTCTTTTATCCAAGAAGCCTTAGCTCCTTTTTCTGTTCCTTTTACTTCAATAAGAATTTTATCTCCAATTCTTAAATCCTCTTTTAAAGCAAGTCCTTGAATTTCTCTTTCTTTATCCATATCAATAACTTTCTTAAATTTCAAATCTTGTTCTAATATTTGTTTAACTATATCTTTTAATTTTTCACTTTTTTTAAACAAATCACTGTCATCACTATACAACATTTTATGCAAATAGGTGTATTGATTTTCAATATTTTTTATTTTTTCCTCTCTCGCAAGTAGGTTCTTTTCATAATCTTTTTTAAAAAGAGAGAATTCTATTTCCTCTTTTTTAACTTTATGTGGTTTAAAAAAATTATCTTGTAACCATCTAAATGTTTGAAGGTCAGGGTATATTTCTGTATTGCAAATATTAGGAAGAATATCTTGTAGGAGACAAAGTATAGCATCTGAAAGTTTTCTAATTTTCGGAGATATCAAAATTTGGTCATAGGCAAAAACAGCATAGTGATTATTATCTTCATCATCAAAATAAAAACGAGCTATTTTTATTTCTTTCTGTTCTTCTTCAACATAACCTTCCATATCATTAGAAAAAACTGCAGACATCCAATTTATTATAAATTTCAAATCATCATAATGAACAAATCTATTAAAGAAATTATAAAACAAATCATATTCAGTTTTCTTATTTAATGTAATGTTTTGTGCATATCTATTTGATAAATAAAAACCATAAGTAGAAAAAGCTCTTGCTTTTCTACAGGGAAAATCGGATAACCCTAAGATGAGAGAAAGTTTTTCTGAACTATCTCTATCTATATATTCATTGCCCAAAAAAACTCCTATAAAACCTCCCTTTTTTCGTATTTGTTTGAAATAATCATACAGACTTTTTTTCGAAATTTGGATAGTATCATTCTCTGAACTTTTTATCGAGTTTTGCGGAGGTTGAAATAGCTTATTTCTTAATCTATTCCAGTCAATTTCTTCGTAATTATCGAAATTACAAGCACTAATATCCCAAAAAATAATTTCTATTTCTGAACTATCTCTTAGGAAATTTTGAATCCCATCAACAAATCCAGACTTCCCTTCGAAAATTTGGAATTTACTTTTTTCCAGCTCTTCCTTAACTTTAGGGTTAAAATCTAAAAGTAATACTCGAGGCAAAGAGCCTCTTTCCTGTGGAATAAATTTTTCTTCGGGTTTATCCGGATTCACTATACACTCCTTTTCCTTTCAAAAACAAGCAAATCAAATATCAACAAACCATCTTTAAAAAAGTTCTTTATGTTCATCGGTTGTTTGAATTTGTTTGATTTCCTTGATTAATCGGGTTCTGCCGGAAAGGAAGCCTTCCAGCAATTTTTTTTCTTTGCTTGCTATCGGTAGTGTTTCAGATATTGCTTGTGCCACTCTAAAGAAGGTATCTTTTAGCCCCCACCCTGTAATAGATAAGATTCTTTTCATTTCATCAGTTTTACTCTTTTCCCATAGTAATAAAGCATAATGTAGGGTATCTATTAGTTCTTTCGGGTCTTTATATTCTTCTTGCATATCCCTGTCTTGAGGACCTAACACCTTTATAAACTCTTTTTCTTTAACAATAAAACCTCTGTTCCACTCTTTTTCAAGATCAATACCAACACTCTGGCTTAGTTTTCTGGCATCGTCAAATAATGCTTTTGCTTCGCCATAAGTCCAACGCCACAGGATATAAAATCTTGTAAGCGGAGAAATTTCATCGGCAAAACCATTATGAAGAATTTGTCTTACGGCAAAATCTGTTACGCTTTCTCTGACAAAAGCAAGAAGTTTATCTGCTCGCATCTCATTGCCTTGATAGTCCATTATTTTTTTGTATTTCCCAAAAACCTCAATAGCAGAGCCAATCCCGGAAACAAAAAAATCGGGTCCTGATATACCTTCTTCCCATAATCTTTCGAGTTTTTTGTTTAAATAAATTTTCAATTCTTCCTTTACTTCATTGAACCATCCAATATCTTGTTTTTCTATTTTTCTACAGACTATATAAATAGAGGAAGATAAAGCTGCTGTCTCCTTTGCATTTAAGCGCGCGCCTCTTTCTGTATTAATTGGCCAAGAACCTGTTATTGTAAAGCCTGTATCCAACAAGCTATTGATAACAGTTTCCCAACCAAAGGTTGTTTTATGTGCATAAACAATAGTTACAATACCGTTGATTTTTAATATTCTATACATTTCTTGAAAGGACTTTTTAAGATTTTCCTCAAAAAATTCTCTGGCTTTAATAGAACTTCCTTGCCTTACAGGATTAGCAACAATCTCTTTGGATTTTGGAGCTAAGGGAGTAGCAAATAATTCTGGATACAAATCACCAATACTTCTTTTAAGCCAAACATAAAAAAAATCAGATAATTCAGCATAATTAATATTGTCATAATAAGGAGGGTCGGTAAAAATGGCATCAAAATAATTATCAGAAAAAGATAAATTAGTAGCAGAAGATTGCAAGCAATTAATTTGCTGAGAAAAATTAAGAGAACAATGCTTTATTACTCTTAATATCCAATTTAATGCTGAATTCCAATCGCCTGAACTTTTACTATCTGGGTTTATTTCACAGTAATCCCAAACCATTGGTAACGCCTGTCGAGTAAATGTGTTGGCTATAAATCCACCATCAGAAACCCACATAGTTAAACAGGAATTGAACGAAGAAAGCCTATCTACAGATATAGCCAAATAACTTACTACTGCCTTTGCATAATCTTCCTCATATCCTTCTTTCAACATTTCTTTATATGCTTGCCTAACTTTCTCTATAAAAGTAATTAATGCTAATTTTTGTCTTGAATTAAAAAGGTCTCCCCATGTTTTCATTCCATAAAGCCACATTGTTCTTGGTTTTACGGAATTGGGGTCAATTAATTCATCAGGTACAGGGTCTATTCCCCATTCCTTTATTAGTTTTTCTCTTTTTTCTTTGAGGTATGCTTCTGCTTTCCAGAAAACAGCTATGTTTTTCTCATTTGCTAACCTATATTTTTTTCCGCTTGTCCCTTCTTTTTGTAAAACTACTGCTATCATTCTCTGTCCTGATTTACCATCTTGAAAAAGTTTCCTTGTAATAGAAGCATCAATAGATGAGTCACAAATAAGGCATTTTGCTATTGCTCTTTTCACAGTACCTTCTTCAGGTTTAAAATCAACGGGAAACTTATTATCCTGTCCGACTATTTCAAATTCAACTTTTCCGTCTTTAACAAAAGGTTTCAATGCAACTTTTTTATTTGCCTTTTTTGCAAGCCAGAACTGTCTCATAAGTGGTATTTCAGCTCCGCAGGAAGGGTTCTGGCAGGGAATTGTCCTTGCCCATATATAGCCCACAGGGATTGAACCATCTGGGTCAGGAGGATAGAATCTATCCAGTTCTTTTTTTGCTTTCTCTAGTACCCATTCTCCCCATTCTTTCACATCCTCTAAGAGGGGATTTATTTTTGTTTTGCCATCAAAGAACTCCCCTTCTCTTTTAGCTTCTTTTGGTTTGCCATATTTTTGTGGATATTCAAGAGTGCATTTTAGAATTAACGTGGCAACAGGGTTATAGTCATTGGCATAGGTCTCACATCCTAACCGTAGACATTCTAAGGGGATAGAACCGCCACCTGAAAATGGGTCTAATACTTTTGGGGGAATGCCGTTATTTGCTTTCAGTATATCTTCTTTTGCTTTTTCTATAATGACAGGGTTAAGAGTGTTTTCCCATTTGGATAGTTCCACAATAAAGTTTTTTGTTTTGTTCCACTCTATATCATTTTTAGGTGCAGGTATTAATGCGGCATAGGAGGTGGCTCTGGAAGATGCCAATGGACGCCTCGCCCACCAAATATGCAAGGTGGAGATGTGTCCGTGCCTGATATTTTTCTCTTTTGCTGAAATCTCGCTTACTTCTTTTACCGGAAAACTTTCTTCAATAAATCTTTTATCTTCTTTTTTCTTTGCCATTACGTCGGTATCCCTTTGTTTTTCCATTCACTGGTAGTGATTAAATATCTAACTATTTCTATTTTTTCTTCAGGAGAACATTGCTCTGCCGGATTATTAACGATATATAACACAGGTTTTGTTGCCGCATTTGCCACTATATAAAGCCAATATTGTTCCTTGAACCTCTTTGCGTTAAGCCATTCATTTTTTGTAATAACAATAGGACCTTCAAAACTTCTCGCTTTTACTTCTATATACCTTGTTTCATTATTTCCTTTGCCTGTGCCAAGATTTTGAGACATAGGTTTTGACCGTATATCAAATCCCAGATTTTCTTTTGATACATCTTCCGGAATACGCCCATTACTTCTCTCATGTTCCATAGCCTTTTCCATGCCTATCTTTTCTATATTTGTATCTTCTTTTAATTCTTCCGATACCTGACTCTTCACATATATACATCCTATAAATTTAGGCATAGTAAGTGACAGATTAATTTCATACTCAATTTCTTTTTTAAGTTTGGCTAATGCTGCTTTATAATTGTTTTTTCTTTCTTCCTTGTTTAATATGGGAAGTTCAACGCGTTCACCTCTATCCCGTCTAATGTATAATTCTACAAGCTCAGTATCTGTTTTATTTATAAGATATTCCAGTGAACGAACCCCGTATTTGTGTTTTATTTCTGCCTGTTTTTTCCTGCTTGTAAGTATTTCCTCTTTGTATCTATTAAGAATATCAATCGTCAATCTTTTCGCTTTTGTCTCATTCATATCAAGAGTAATAGAGTTGTTGTTGGATGAAGGTACTATATCCCACAAAATTGCCGGGTTCACAGGAGATATATTTTTTCCGTCATCTAATAAAGTAAGAAGTTTTTTGCCTGCAACTCCCCCTTTGCCGTCTTTCACTTCTCCTTCATAAAACCATAATATGCCGTTATATTTGCCTGATGGGTCAACAAATAATGCGCCTTTCTGTAAATCATCAGAGAATCTTCTTTTTATCCATTCAAGAAGCCCTTCTAATAGTGGATGTCCAAAAGAAACAAATTCACTGTACGGGTTGTTAAATGCAATATCTTTGTCAAAAGTAATTTTATTGTACGACTTGCTAAGTGAGCCATATCTGTTCTTAATATCCGGTTCTTTTCCTATGTTGCGCAGTTCATAGGGAATTGAATCTATTGACATAAATCCGTCTTTTGTTTCTCTGTAACTGCCACCTGCTTTTGTAAAACCTTTCTTGAAAAATTCTTCAATATATTCGGGGATAAGCTTGCGTTCTCTTGCTTTTTCTGCCATCTCTGAAATTCGTGTATAATCAATATGCCTTGTTGCTAAACTTTCTCCAAGAACCTCTTTAATTTTTGATATGTATTCTGCATCGACAGGAATGTCCAATTCTGTATCTATTATTTCCTTTGAACTCCGAATATCTGCGGCAGCATCACAGATAAGCTGGTATAAATTCTTATCAAAGAAAACCTGCCCTATAATATCAAATACCTTTTCATTCCCCATAGCATTTCTTATCTCGTCAAGTTTGTCAAAGAGTTTAACAAGAACCTCCCCTTCTCTTGTATCCTGAGCAACAAGGTTATAGATGTACACTTCATATTGCTGACCGTATCTATGTATCCTGCCCATCCTTTGTTCTAACCGGTTAGGATTCCATGGAATATCATAGTTAATCATAATATTGCAAAACTGAAGGTTGATACCCTCCCCTGCCGCCTCTGTCGCAACCATTATCTGTGTATCGTTTTTAAATGTTTTCTCTGCCTCTACCCTCTCTGTAAGAGCCATGCCCCCATGGATACAGTTAACCCTGTAACCCCATGTTCTAATTTTTTTATGAAGATAATCCATCGTATCCCGAGATTCTGTGAAGATAAGTATTCTTTCATTGCCTCCTGTTTCCTTTATCTTTTTAAATCCCTCTTCTATGGATTTCTTTAACTCTATTAATTTTTTTTCGATTTCTTCAGAGATAATATCTTCAGCACTTTGTATCAACTTATCTATAATTGCTATCTCTTTTTTCAGGTCCTCTTTGTTTTCAGCAAAAGAAACCGTTTCCCATTCTTTCTCTGTTTCCCATCTTCCAGATTCTTCTGCTTCTTCATAATCTTCAATGTTTACTGTTTTTGAGAGAATGGGGGGAAGTTCTGCTGCCATTAAAAATTCAGATAATCTGTTTTTTCGCCTTTTCAAGGACTGGAGGACAGCAAATGTACTGGAAGCCATTCTCCTCTGTAATATCAAAAGGGCAAAAGCAATATTACGTTTTCCAGTTCGACTTACTGCTTTGTCATATTCCGTTACAACATATCTGGAAAGTTCATTATAAAGGGCTTTCTCTTTATCTGTCAGATTAAATTTTATAGTGATAGGATAGCGAGGTTTGAAGATAGGCTTACCATTAAAATCTCTCATATCTTCTTTCAGGCGTCTTATAAAAAGCGGATTGTCCCCGTTTCTTATAGATTCATCAAGCAATTCTGTCTTGGCAAAAAAACCCGGCTCCAGCAAATCAAGGAACAACCTGTAATTTTCAGGGTCGCCTTTGTGGGGAGTAGCAGTTAGAAATAGTAGATGCTCTGAATTCCTTGATAAAACCTCTCCCAACTTATATCTTTCGCTTTTATTTATCTTTTCTCCGTACTGGTACGCTGTAAACTTATGGGCTTCATCTACAATAGTCAAGTCCCATTCTGAGCTTGAAAGAGATGGTAATACTTCTTCTCTTTTTGCATAGTCTATTGACGTAATAACCTGGTCCTCTTTAGACCATGGGTTATCTCCATATGAGGCATCCATACGACTCCTGTCAATTACCTCAAAAATCTCTTGGAATTTATCTTTCAATTCCCGTTTCCATTGGTCTTTAAGATGTCCGGGGACTACTATTAAAATCTTCCGGACAATACCTCTTAATTTCAATTCTTTTATTATTAACCCTGCCATAATTGTTTTTCCGGCACCTGGGTCATCGGCTATAAGGTATCTTATAAGAGGAAGTTTTAGTATGTAACCATAGACAGCTTCTATCTGGAAAGGTAATGGGTCTATTTTAGAGACATTCATTGCCAGCAATGGGTCGAAAAGTGAGGCATATCTGTATCTTTGTCCTTCTAACGCAAGGAAAACTTCGTCAGAATGGGCAGTAAAATCTCTGGTATATGATTTTTTTTTAATCTTGTCAATTTCATCGTTGGGTATTAACTGGTCTACGTGACGACCCGAATGTAAAGTGGCTCCTAAAATATGGATAAATCCTTCTATCTCTTCTGTTTTTTTTACTTCAACCGGCTCAGACCAAAAATGGCCTTCTATGATATCTCCATCTTTTATTGGCATAGTAATTTTATTATATTCTTTTATCCTGACTATTGCAAACACTTATAGGTAATAATTTGAAGGAAGTGGTATTGCACAATATTTCATGGGTTCTTTCTGGCTCAAGTTTTGAAGGTAACGGGCAGGCGAAGGCATTTCTTAGGCGTTGAATTTTTATAGGGTTTCGTTTCGCTGAGATTTTTATAGAGAAAACTTGCTAACCAAGGACAGTCTAGCATTACAGAGAATTCGTATCTTTTTTGCAAATTTAAAAAATAATGATAAAAAATAGCTTCAGCAGTGAATTATCAACAGCTACAGCATTTTGCAAAACAGGTGTAAAAATTTAAAACCTCAAAAATGGACTTAATTGCAGAACTAACTTACGATTGCTGAGTTTTGCCTGCGAAACGAGTTTTTGATAAAAGGATTGCTTCTTTCTGAGTTTGCATCTCTTGTAAAATCAGCACAGGTAAAAATTCTTGTACCTGAAAAGTGAATTTATAAGTTGTTGCCATAGGAAGTCTTTTGCAGAAGGATAATGAAAAATGGTATAATTAAAGAAACCTTAATAAACTTAATTACATCTTATAAAAAAGGAGTTAATTTTGCACGTTCATCTTATTTCCCCCCGATCTCCAGTTACAGTCATAACAAAACGTGAAAAAGCAGTTCAGTTTTCTCGTTTGAGTCTTACAACCGTTGCAGCCTTATTCCCACCTGATACAGATATAAGAATAATAAATGACAGTTTGGGTGAGCTCAATTATGATGATAAAGTCGATATGGTAGGCATAAGCTGTATAACTTCAACTGCACCGCGTGCATATGAAATTGCTGACAGATACAGAGAAAAAGGAATTCCTGTCATCATGGGAGGTATTCATCCAACGGCAATGCCGCAGGAGGCATCTTTGCATGCCGACGCTATAGTTATTGGCGAAGCTGAATCAACAATGGGCAGATTATTAACGGACTTCCGTGCCGGTAGGTTGCAGAAATTTTATAGTTCCACTGAAAGACCCAGCTTGATAAATCTTCCTTTACCAAAAAAAGAACTTATCTTTGGAAACAAATTTTACAGGGAAATGGATTTGATTCAAACAACGAGGGGATGCCCTTTCAATTGTGATTTTTGCAGTGTCTCAGGTTTTTTTGGACGAACTTATCGCACAAGACCTATCGCGGATGTGATAAAGGAAGTCGAGTTACTGAAAAATCGAGCAATAATATTTTTTGTGGATGATAATATCGCCGGGCAGCCCGACTACGCCAAGCAACTCTTCAAGGCATTAATTCCCTTAAAGATACGATGGTTTGGACAAGCTTCCATAACTATTGCAAGAAATAAAGAATTGCTAAGACTCGCAGCCAGAAGCGGATGTAAGGGACTCTTCATAGGCTTTGAATCTCTATCAAGTGACAGTTTAAGCCAGGTGCATAAAATGATAAATCAGGTTGATGATTACCGAGAAGGGATTAAAAAAATTCATGACAGCGGAATAGGAATAATCGGTGCTTTCATTTTTGGTTTCGATTCGGATAATGAAGGAGTCTTTGAGAACACAGTGGATTTTATTGAACGCAATAAAATTGAATTGGCAAGTTTCTCTATTCTTACGCCTTTGCCAGGAACGCGTTTATACAAACAATTTGATGAACAGGGAAGAATATTTGACCGAAACTGGGAAAAATATACCTGTGGAGAAGTTGTTTTCAAACCAACCTTACTTAGCGTTGACCAATTGCAGAAGGGCTATTACTGGGCGAGAAAACAGGTATCGTCATACGGTTCAATATTTAAGAGAACACTCCGTCCCAATAAAATCGCACTTTTATCAATTCCTGTAAATTTAGTAATGCGTAGAGCTAGCAGAGCTTCTTTAAAATATATTTAGGCGTCAAACTGACCTTACCCCCGAAAACTATCCATTTGTAATTAAAAATTAGCCTGTTACACCTTAAGGCTTGACAACGTGTTTTCATTGCGTAAGATATTTAAAGCAGGCGGAGCGGGAAACTAAAGGGTTTAGAGACCGATTCTGAGGCCGATAAAAGAAAATGGAAATGGCTTCGGGGACGGTCTTTTTTTATGCTTGATGGGGGGGAATTTGTCATAGTAATGAATAAAAGTGGCTTAAATTGGCAATACGGCGGTAAAAACAGCATGGAAAAACTAAAGAGAGCGAATGAAAGAGGATTCTGGGGAGGTGATTATAATAGCAAATACGGTGAAGATTGATAAGGTATGTCCGAATATCTTCGGTATTTCGATAAGGCGTTATCAACAGTTGGCAAAGGAGGGTATCTTACCACCGCCTGCTAATGGCTATATAGATTTTGTTCTGGCAACAAAGCACCTTATTTCTTATTATCAGAAACTCGTTGCAGGGCAAGGTAGTATTACCCTCACAGAAGAGCGAGCTCGACTGGCAAGAGTACAGGCGGATTTAGCTACTCTTGAATATCAAAAGGTACAGGGAAAGTTAGTGGATATAGATGAGGTGGAACGAATATGGATTGCTATGGGGCGGGCATGCCGTAGTAGATTATTGGCCATACCGGTAAAACTTCCCCCGCTTTTAGAAGGAAAAAATAAGGCTGAATGGCAAATGATACTGCAAAAACACATATACCAAGCGCTCGAGGAACTATCCGAGAGATTGGCTGACCCTAATTCTCTTAAAGAGGCAGAGACGGTAGCAAGGGAGAAAACATCTCTTAAAAAGAAAGTAAAAAAGAAGGTGCCTTCTGAGAAACAGGATAATTGATGTTGATATCATACGGTTTGCCTTTAAGAAAGATAAAGAGATAAAATAAGGATGATTGTATCAAAATATTTAAAAGTACCTGCAAAAAATCTTTTTATGTTAAACTGTGTGGGGGAATAGACAATGAAAATACAGAAAAACGAACAAATTATCTGGATACCTGAAGGAGTTGCAATTCTTACCGCCGGAGTAGAAGTGAAAAATAACCGAATTGAGGTGGAAATTGTTGGCTGGGGAAGCGAAGAAAAATCATGGAGCCTGGATTACAAGGTTTTGAAAGATAACCTCACAGGCAGAGATATATGGGAACAGCTTGATAATGTGCTTTTAACTCCGTATGAACACGAAACGAGTGTTTTACTTAAGGTAGCAACAACCTGTATTGGTGGCGAAGATAGGCATTTTGATAAAATATGTAGGTTTGTTAAAGAGACACAAAAGCGCAGGATATGGGCGGTTAAAGACATAAAAGAATCAGAAAAGGTGATAATTGGAATTCCGTCAACAAGCAATCCCTTCAGGGTCAAGGTTTTTCCATTGAGGATGGATATATTGAAAGACCGTATAAATAAACGGATGAAAATAAAGGAATCCGTAGCCGAGTGCATATATTTCCCTGTAGACTGGGATGAAAAATTTTTAAGGATGCTATTAAAGAAAAACAGGAATCCAAGATTCTCAAAGGAAAGCAAACACGGATATGGGTTTTGAAACGACCAAGAAATGTGTCATTGAACTGCTTGGTATATGCTATGGCGGCATTTTACATATTGAACCCAGATATTAAAACTATTTTGAAAAGTTTAACAGAATGTGCGAGTAAGTATCGGAAGAAAGAGCTAACAACAATAGAGCAGTTGAAGAAGAATGTAACCAGAAAAAGATTTGTGTGGGAATGGTAATACGTTGATATTGCTTTTGTAGTCAAACTATGCTACAATTGTAGTCAAAAAGGAGTGCAATGGAACTATTCCAAATAACCAAGTCGAAATTAAGAACCGCACTTTTAAATCTTTATTTTATCAACCCTGAAAGGTCTTTCTATTTACGTGAACTGGAAAGGATTCTGGGTTTCACTGTCGGAAACATCCGCAGGGAACTATTGAAACTTGAAAAAAGCGGTTTGTTTAAATCTGAGAGGAAGGGGAATCAGGTTTATTATTCCTTAAATTATTCATATCCGCTGTTTCACGAGATAAAGAGCATTATTAGTAAAACATCCGGTATTTCTGTAATATTAAAAGGCGCCGTTTCGAAAATCAAGGGTATCAAGTGCGCTTTCATCTATGGCTCGTTTGCCAAGAGTGAGGAAAGAAATGCAAGCGATGTAGATTTGTTCATACTGGGGAATGTAAGTGAATCCGATATAATTAAATCATTAAAGCCGGTGGAGAAAAAAATCCAGAGGGAGATAAATTATACGCTTTACAGTTACAAAGAATATGCAGACAAGAAACTTGGCAAAGACCCTTTTGTAGAGGATGTTGTCAAATGTCCCAAAATATTTCTGATTGGAGATGAAAATGAGTTATGAGAAATTATTCAACGATTTCCTTGCCAGCGGATTGATAAAACGGCTCGATGTGAACTTTATTCAGATAGAAAAACTTATACAGCGAGCTCAAAAGGATTTAATTGTTGCGGAAAAGAATTTAACCATTGATGAAGAAGTGGCATATAACTACGCCTATCTTGCAATGTTAAGAAGCGGGCGGGCATTACTCTTCTTGAAAGGATTCAGGCCTTCAGATGGCCAGCAGCACAAAACTGTAATAGATATTGCTCAAGCCATTCTGGGCAAAGAATTTGAGTTGCTTGTTGAGAAGTTTGATAAGATGCGCAGAAAAAGAAACCAGTTTACTTACGATCCCTTTTTCCCTGTATCTCGTACCGAGTCGATTAAAGCACTGAAAACGGCAGGATATTTTGTGAAGGTAGTTTCCAATTTGATTAAAAAAGAAACCCCAAATCAACGTTTTGATTTTTGAATTATTACATACGGTTATTGGCAGATTTTTTTTAAAAGTATATTTTTTTATAGTCACGATGAAATGTATCTTTTAAAGTTCGGTTATTAATTACACCATTTATATATCTTGCTTAAAACTTTTCTCTCCCATACTTCCTTGCCTCCCTAACTATGTAAATGGAAGTTTAAGTTAAATATGTTTTGAGGCGAAATCTCAATTCCTTTATACCTGCAATTATTCAACGGTGACTTCTACGGGGAAGGAGCTAACGCCAAGTATTTTTGAAACATACAGTCTCTCTATTCCAATGATTTTACCTTTTTTATCTTTCTTAAAGATAATTCCTTCTCCGGCTTCTTCGCAAATATATTCATCCTCGGGGTTGCCAAACCATATATCCATACTATCACTTTCTTTTTGATACTTTATAATGACTCTTTCCATATTGTTTCACCTTCCTTTATTTTTTCTGTTGGGTAGCAGGTAATTATAAATCCTTCGTCATTATGTTTTACTACCACGCAATACAGTTTATCAATAGTCTTGTAATATAGAAAAACTTCTTCGTCTATTCTGCTTCGCTTTACCTCTTCAGGGGTATCTCTCTTTTGCCTTCTACCCTTAGGGAAAAAGGTAAAAGTTCCTTATTTCTGCAAACCCGTGAGGCAGACTATCTGCTCTGAACGGTGTTTACTGAGGACTCACTTAAAAAGTGACAACTTTTTCGCTTTCCTTGACTATCTCATACATATCTTTCATTGTTGATATGGGACACATCTTGGAACTTTCCTGTTCTCTTGATTTTATGCAACTGCCGCATGCGTAAATTTTTCCGCCTGCCTGTATGAATTTTTCCGCTTGTTTAACAGTATTAAATTTATCTGTACTGATTTTTTGGTACTCAACACCTTTGCCCATAAAAAAAACCTTTACCTCATCGCACTGCTCAAGAGCAAAATTTCCGTAACGTAATGCATTCCAGCATGTTTCGGCATCATTGCTCGCAATAATAATTCCTATTTTCATTTTTTCTGCCCCTTTTCAAGTCAAGATTTTTGAGAATTAAAGTTTCCTCTTTTTATTATTATACCTCCCGGCAATCTACCTAAAGGGTAGTTAAGTGTTAAATTCTGGATGGTTGATTTTAAGCCACTCTTTTACCATATCAAGCAAGTCCTGAGCTAAAATCAGCATCTCTTTTGCTTCCTGCTCTGACACCAACCCAACTCTTTCGTAACCGCCGATATTTCGTTTCTTGCGGAAAGCATCAAACTGTTTAATCAAATCGGTTTTAACGCCCACGGTATAAGCGAGTGACTGTATAATCCTGTGATGATGAGAGTTCCTTGAAGCACGATAGCCGGAAGCAGCCAGAGCCCCAGTTGCCGCCTGTAATGCAGCGTTATAAGCAATATTTAGCCGCCAGTCAGCACTAAGTCCTGATACTTGGCAATCTTTTATATCCCGCTTGGATAATTCCAGTAAATCTTCTATTTCTTGAGAGGTTGTTTTGTGTTCGATCAGCCAACCATTATTTGCCCAATCTTTTAATGACATTTTCATCTCCAATCAGAAAAATCTTCTCTCCTTCTGTGACAGTTTTTACAAAATTATGATTTTTTGCTATTTTGATCTGAATTTCTTTAACAGGATATACTGTAGGATTGACTTCTCTGGAGAGTTCTGTTTGAGCGTCCGATAATGCGGAAGTAACCTCTGCAAAGGTTGTATCTCCAATTATCATTATATCTACATCGCTGTCGTTACGTTCAGTTCCCTGGACAAAAGAACCGTATATAAACGCTGCTTTGATTTTTTCGGATAACGGGCTTAAGGCCTCTTTTAATATATCCGCTACTCCTACGGTTTTAATGATTAACCCTTTAAGTTCTTTGAAAACAGGGCAGTCGGTATCCGCCTGGTAGTAAACCTGATTTCCCCGAGCAGTGCGTTTAATGATACCAGAACCGGAGAGTTGTTTAAGTTCTCTTTGTGCCGCCCCTATACCAACACCGGTTTTGCGAACAATCTCTCGTAGATAAAAAAACTGGCCTGTATTTCCGTATAAAAGACCGAGAATAGCCCCGCGGGTTTTGCTGAATAAAACTGTAGAAAGGTTTTTATTTTTAAATGCTGTACTCATTATGGTTACAATTGTACCCGATTTGGTTACATCTGTCAACAATAACTAAAACTTATGCCATTCATATATCCTGCTTGTAACCTTTCCTGTCCATCGGTTTTGAAATTAGCGTTTCCTTAACAGGGTGAATATAATTGTCAGAACGATACTTATTATAATACCAGTTGTCAGTGGGAAATAAAAAGCAAAGTTTCCTCTTTTTATTATTATACCTCCCGGCAATCTACCTAAAGGGCTGTTTTATTCCCCTTTCAACAAATATGGAAGATAGTATAAAAAGCATCTCTGCCAACAGTTTTTTATCCATAGTTTGTAAGATTATTCTGTTTGACTGCTGGGGGCAAAGTCCCAGCGTTCATCATGGTCGTCAAATACTACTTCTTTAAAATTGAAGTATTCAGGGTCAAATTTGCCACCAACCCAGCTGAGTATTGATTTATATTCTGGATGCTTGGGATTGCTTAGTATTTTCAAAAGGTTCTCATATCCGAAAATACCGCCGCAGTCCTCAGGGGGGCAGGCTCTTTTTCCTCCTGTGCACAACTTTTCTGTGTTTATATTTTATACTATTTGCAGGGTAAATCAAAATACGAATTGAGGCGTGTAAATTTAGACGAAAAGATATTATTGTGTTAAATTAGTATTTAGGCAAAATTAAATTCCTTAAAAAGAAAGTTGTGTTAAAAACAGATTGGAATTGCCTCATCAAAAATCTATACGAAAAACTTTCCTAATTTTCTCTGAAGCACCCTACCCTTTCTATTTTATTTCCACCAATAAAATAAGCGGTTAGTAAAAACGTTTAAACTGAGTTTTATCTATTACTGCTCGCCTAATGATTTTATGATTGATGCAGCACCAAGCATAAGAGAATTCCAAAAATAACCAGATATTACAGATGATATTCCCAAGATGATTCCTACCCATCCATAAACCTCATAATCATATTCATTGCTTGCTATTATGAATCCAGCTATTGGTATGATAATTCCAGCAAGCCATCCCATAACTTTAAAAAAAGTTCCCCATCCAATAAAAATCTTATAAGAAATGATTCCTTTTTTTTTCTCTTCCATTCAATTTACCTCCTTATGTTTGGATAAAATAAATAATTCTGTGGGTGTTTTATACTAATGCTGATATTAAAGCACCCCCTTTCTCTTGTGTCAAATCTTTTAACTATTATAGATCTTTGTTGTTCCATAATAGTGAAACAGTAACTAATTGTCTTCAAGGAGCATAGAAATTCTATAAGTACAGGTATATCAAATTAAGGCAAAAGTGAAAGAAAATAACAGAATTTTCAATATTGTAGATTATACGTTATAGAGTTAATACAGAGAACTGAGAGGATAGTAGAATGAGGTAGTTGCGAAGGAACGTCTTATCTTTTCGTAATGGGTATGTACTTAGTTGTGCAGAAAAATGCTCTTTTCTTGGAGAACCTGTGTGGCTATTTATTTTTGATTTAAAGGAACTTGGAGGGATATACGCGTATTATGTTGTACCTCTTGCTGTGATAGTTTCTGCTGAGACAGGTTGAATAATTCTTTTTACGTATAATGGAGCTTGAAAAAAAATGTTATGAATAACTAATGCAAAAATATAGAGGTGGTTTGGCAGTTTAAACCAGTTTTATCTTAACCCATATAGGTTAATTTAACCATATCTCCCGAGGCGATACTGAGTGTTACGGTTACGCTTCCGTTTGCTTTTGCATATTCTAAATCCTCTTCTCTTACTGCAGGATAAGAATTTAAAATCTGTCCAGCGCTCATATCCCCAAGATAATCAGATTCTATATGTCCATCCATCGGGTCAAAAAAAGTATAAATTACTTCAAATTTCTCGTATCTGTTCATATTTTTCTCCGTTCTACTTTTACATAGAACCTATTTAAATAATACTTTCGTTTAAGTGAACATATTTAAACCACATAAATCAAGGGAGGTTGGTATCTAATTTAAGTTAAATTCTACTTGACAACCATATCACATAACCTGTAAATAGTCAAATTTAATTGTTATACTTTTTTTCATCCTGAATTTGTTTCAGTAACCTTGCCTTGTCGCCGTTTTGTGGCGTTGCGAGGAGCGTTTTATTTCATAGTTTTCATAGGAATTGCGACGTGGTAATCCTCGTCTTTATCCCCACTATTGTTTTTATCCTTGCTTTTGTCCCCTAATCCACGTAACAGGAGTAGCAAAAGTGAGATTCAGGATCAAGTCCGGAATGACATATAGGAGCAAAGATAACTGACCCCCTCATCCTAGATCCTTCTCCCCCAAGGGTAGAAGGCGAAAGCAGGGGCATTCCTTTTCCGCCTACGGCGAGATTGCCACGCCAAAAAATGGCTCGCAAAGACGGAATGGGGGGTAACGTATAAAAACAAAGGCGTAAAGCAAAAGCCCCTCCACCTACGCTAAAATGCAAGCTTCGGCGGATAAACCTCATCCCATTATTAATCTCTTTGCAAACTCTTGGGGACTTACTACCCCAAACATCCCCTTAGGGAGAGAAGGTAAAGAGAGGGAGTGAGTAAATAACACCCCATACTTTTTTTTCCGTCTATGGCGGTTTTATTCTATTTTTCTTGTAAGTTCTACCATAAGAGTTTTGTTGTCAACTTTCATATCACAGGTATCGCACATCATACACACAAGAGTGACTCCACTACTATCTTCAACCTCACCTGCAAGATGCCAATAATAGTTTTCCATTTCAGGTCGGCGGGAGACGGGAAAACGCTTTTTAAGTTTTATTAATTCCTTTTCATTTATATTAACAGGAAAGAATCTGAATGTCATATAAATAACCTTCTCCTTATATTTTATTTCAATATTTGATTCAACTTCGTAGTTATACATAAAAAAAGTAATAACCTCTTCGACTATCTTACCAATTTTTTTAATTTCATCCTTCATAATTTTCTCCGTGACGTTTTATAAAATCTATGATAGGTACAAGAAAAGCTGCTACAAAACCTCCCGCAAAACCGTTGTTGTAAAGATTAATGCCTCCATGTAAGGAGGCAACGTTCATAACTATTGATAGATGAAAAAAACCTGCTAACATACCTGCTATAAATCCATACTGACCTGCAATAGGTGCAAGTGTTGTGCCAAAAAGACCAGCAATAATAACAATGGTTGTCGATGTCTCCCATATTTTCATAAAGGAAGCCAAAACAACGCCAATTAATATAGGAAAACAATTTCTAACATGCTTACCGAAAGCAGCAAAACCTACAACAGTAAGAATACTTCCAACGATAGGTCCGTTTAAAGTTCCTCCAACTAAAAAGACAAAAATCATTGAAGCTATCCCCATAATACCCATATTGATAAAAGTGGATGGAAAATTACCTAATATAGTGAAATCGCTTACCAGTCGTCCAGAAGAACGATAGATACGCTTTAATGGAATATAAATTTTTTCAGAACTGGAGCGGGTAAAAATCAGTCCTGTAAGAATCAACCCTATAAAAACAAATCCAAGAAAGATTTTAAAAAAGAAATCATATTCTTCTGATAGGATATTTACAGTATATATTTCAACTCCGAAACTTCGAGCATTAGCAACTATGAAAGAGCCAATAATTCCTCCAGTAAAGCCAACATTATAGAGGTTGTAGCCGTCATGAAAGCGAAGCATATGAGATGCTAATGATGGAAGTATAAAGCCGCTTGCTAATCCGAAAGAAATACCAAGCAAAACCCCCTGTAAAGTAGGAAGTCCTGAACCAAAAGCAAAGAAACTTACAAGCGGAGCTAACGTGGTACCAAAAAGGGCTATTAACAGGTTGTTTCTGAAAGGTATTTTTTTGTAAATCCCAGAAAGATAAACACCTCCGAGTATTGGCCAGATATTAAAAATATTTTTACCAAAAAAAGCAAACCCTACAACTGTATATACTGCTGCAATAAAAGGTCCGTTGACTTCAATCTTGCATAGAAGTATAAGTAAAGCAGATGCAAGTCCACACAATCCTGCGTTCAAAAGAGTTGCGTTTAGCCCTCCAATAGCCAGATAATCTGTTAATAAAAGACCTGGAGAAAGGACTATTTGTGAGATTCCTTCTAAGATTTTTGCAGGGTTTTGAAGGAAAAGAGAGGTGAAAATGAGCAGCAAAGGGAGAGAAAAAAGAAGAGTCATTTCTTTAAATTTTATCATATAAGTTCCTTTGATAGTTCTAATAGCAGAATAATAATTAGGTCTTGCCTAAACTTATTACTGGTACGTCTTGCTAAATAGAATAAAAAATTGTTTTAAGATTTAAATTTTGTACATTGTAACAATTGTGGAATGATGTTTAATTTAGAAATTTCTCAACATATCTCCACAAAATCACAAGAATATAGTTTTATTTATATTTTACCACATCCTTTCTGTCTAATAAAAGCAAGTAAAGGGCAGAGTGTAAAAAGGGTGTATTTTTGCGTCTTTCGTTTTTTCTTAACCTGCTAACTGCACCTCCACCTACGCCAAGGTATACCTGCCGAAGCTTGTATTTTAGCGTAGGTTGGCTTCGGCGGGTAAAACTCGCAAGATTAACTACAAAAGACGGAATGGGGGGCTGTTAACAAAAGGTTTAAATCTTTTGGATAAAATAAGTGCCGGTATTTGGTAGAGCAATAACAGTCAAATGTAGAATGGAATAAAAAAGCAGGGAGAGTTTTTAGTTCTCCCTGCTTATCACTATATAGTTTAGAAAACACAGGTTGTTACTTTATTCTTCTTCTTTCTGTTTTTCTTGCAACTTTTTCATTTTCCGCTCTTCTGCTTTTCTTTTTGCTTCTTCGAGCATTTTGGTGTGTTTGGCTTGTTGTTCTGGAGTCAAAACTTTATTAAACTGTGTTTCTCTTTCAGTAACAACTTCTTTTTGAGCGGTTTTTTTCTGGTTTTTATCTAGAGAGGTATCTTTTCTAATGCTTTGTGCTTTCCCATACTCCGTTTTATAAATCTCTGTTATTTTTTCTTGTTGCTCCTCAGTAAGCTTAAGTTGTTTAGCAAGGCGAGATACACGTTTCTCAATAACAACCATAGGATCTACCTTACTTTTTCCTGCCGTCTTCTCTGTCTTTTTTTCGCTACTTTTGCCCTCAGATGCATACAGAGTTGCTGCCGTTACTCCAACGACTAACATTGCTACTACTAACAATCTTAATGCTTTCATACGCTCTCCTTCGTCCGGGGTTTAGTTGTTTTTCAACTTAGCCGGACTATTATTTTATGCACCTATTTTAAACATTTTTTTATTCATAAGCTATATTATGACGTTGAGATATAAAAAAAGTTTAGTGGTATATTATATAATTTTATTTAAAAAGATAAAAAAATATTAAGTTAGTAAAAAGGTTAGGATAAAAACGGAGATTGTCACATAAAAACATCCTTAGAGATACTTATAGCAAGAGGCTCGTAACGCTACTAACGCTACAATACATAGGATTGATATATTGAGAAAATTCTTTCACAAAGCATTAAAGATAAGCACTACTTAAAAACAAATAATATCTTACATCCGAACTGCTTTCACTTCTGACGTACGATAAAAATTTGCTTTTTAAAAAGGCAGATGCTTGTATTCGCCATTCTGGAGCACTATCCAGAAACCTCTATCTTGTTCTTTAAGTGTACAGTGTGCTTTGGTAGCCTCAACCAATCTATTGGGATTAGCAGATTCTACGTGTCCATCAAGAAACAAAAGATTCATAAGGTTTGCATGTTTAAAATGGGCATTTCCATATATATTTGGAGACGTTGTGTTGGTAGGTCCAAAATTGTGATATTGGAAACCTTTTGTATAATAACTTGTACCATAACAAACAGCCTCCCCTATTATCCAAAAGTCTGACTGTTGATTAATTTGGTTTACATAAAGCCAACCAGAAGAACCATTAAAAGGTACGTAGTTAATGGTTTCGTACCTGCGGGCATATATAGCCCAAGTTTTTCCATTATCAAGTTCATAAGGGGGTACGGCAGGGCAAACAACCACCTTTGGGTCTATATATCCTCTAAGATCTGATTCAAACTCATAGAGCCCTGCAAATTTAAATGAAGTGTACAAACGTAGATTTATCCAGCCTTTCCAGTCTTCAGCATAAAGAAGTAGTCCATTTCCTATCTGTTTAAGATTGTTGATACAGACTGAAGATTTTGCTCTTGCTCTTGCTTTTGAAAGTGCGGGGAGTAGCATAGCCGCTAAAATTGCTATGATGGCTATTACCACAAGTAGTTCAATAAGAGTAAATCCCTTGTTTTTTTTCATTTTTCTCACCTGCCTTTTAATATACAAATTTTCAATAACTTTCATATAAATCTCTTAAAGTGTACTCGTTACCAGGACCACAATTTGGCAATGCATTTTTATTTAGTTCCCAGTGATGAAAATTATTACTAGTGGTTACAACAAGTTTAGTAGTATTTACCCATTTTGCATTACCTCCAACGTATAACACGTTTACTCCAAAATATGAATGGTGATCCATTTCATTAACTTGCCAACTTCTTGTATCATGAGTGCTTTGCCAATTCCACTGGGTTCCGTAATACCCTTTTGTGTCTGCCATAATTGCTGTATCAGAATGGGTCTGTAAGTTTAAACCGTAAGCATAGGCATACGAACAACTTCCTGGGATGTCTATTGAGGTATTGTGTACAACTTTATGGTTCAGCATACCTGGTATATCATTGGGTTGACAGCGTGAACTTGGGCAAATAAATAGTTGGTAATCTGTTATGTAGGCGGGAGTTTCTAATGCTGGATGTGGGTCATCTTGAGCGTCTACAGGGATAGTCTGACCTGTTAATAAAGCTAGCGACCTGTTTGTTTTTGACTCCGATGGTTGATCCTCTCTTGCTTCAAGTATGGGAAACCAGCCTCCCCAATCTTGTGCATAAATGTTAAGTACTAGACCAAGTTGTTTAAGGTTGGCAAGACACACTCCTCTTCGTGCCTGTTCCCTTGCCCTTGCAAGAGCAGGTAGCAACATAGCTGCAAGTATGGCAATAATAGCTATGACAACCAATAGTTCAATCAGAGTAAAACCGTTAGTTTTTCTCATTTTTTCTCACCTCCTGTTTTTTCCCATTTCCCCACTGTTTTTTGCTACAAGATTTGTTTGCCATAGCCAATCTACGTTAAACTGCAAACTTTGGCAGGTAAACTTGAGCGCTGGTGAAGACGGAAATTTATCCGGGTGTTTTTCAAGGAAGCATTAGTTGTATAGTTGCACAATATTCTATTTTTTATTATAACAGTTAATATAAAACTATATAACTAATTTGCCATAAATGTTATCTGTCATTGTTAACTTTATTCTACACCTCTTGCCTTTATTTTGTCAAGTATTCCATAACCTTTTGATAACGGTGGGTTTCAAAATAAGTCTGTAATTGCGATAAGGTGGTTGCTTGTTATATAGAGTCGGGAGAAACGAATTTTGTTAAGGTCCATTCATCTCTGTTTTGTGAGAAAAAAAGAACGCTACCCGGCTTGATAACAGGTAAATTGTTGCATAGTGAATTACCGATAAGTTTTTCGGTTAATATTTTTAGGAATGGTAGGTGCCCTACTATCATTAGGTTGTTGGTTGCTCCAAAAATCTCTCCTAAAATAATATCTATAGGGTCGTTAGGTTTAAGCCCTTGTTTTTCTACAAGAGTTGTTGGGTTTAGTTTCTTTGCCAAAATAAGAGCTGTTTCTTTGGCCCTCTTTTTGGTGCTATAAAAAAGAGTGTCTACTTTTACTTCATCTTCTTTTAAATATGTAGATACTTTTTTTATATTGGTAATACCAATCTTTGAAAGCGGTCTTTTAGGGTCAATGTCAGGTGTAAGTGCTTCTCCGTGACGAACAAGGTATAGATTCATCGAACTTCTCCTGATTTATAAGGTTATTTTGTCTTTATCTCATTATTTTTCCGCCTACGTCTTATGAAAACGAATGTCCGACCTTTGTGATTAGTGCGCCGTAGTATCAGAGGGAGTAAATAACACCCCATACGCTTCTCTTTTATTCAGATAATTTTTGTAGTTCAAAAAGTATATCTATCATTCCTTTGGTATCAAGGGCACAATATTTTTCAAGAGAGGTGCGGACACGCTCTTTTTCTTCTTTTGAGGCATCTTCCTTAAAAGTTATTCTTGTATACTCAATGTTTGCAATACTACCGTCAGGTATCTCCATATCGTTATAGTTTAGCTTTGTAAGGATAGGCAGAATGCTTTTTAACGAGTAACTGCCTTCTTGGTCAGCATGATGGTATGAAAACTCTCTAAAAGGTACCATTAAATCTACTATACGTGGCTCTATCTCTGCAAACCATTCTTGATACTTTGGATATGCAAGTGCAGCTCCTTGAATCACTCTTTTTTCAAATGACGAGTTGTAGGCTATAATTGAGCCAACAGAACCTAACAGTTTTTTCAATTGTTTTAATATTTCTGCTCTCGGGTCTATATCTCCGAGCGCAAGATATGAATGGTGTTTTGGAGAACTGTTTTTATCTTTAAGAATGTGTAAAGAGTACTGAAAAGGGATTGCTTTATACGGTTGTGTGTTGTCGTAAGCGGGCACACCTGGATTTATTGTTTCAAAGTCAAGAAAGTATAACGGGTATTGAAGTGTGTTTATAAATTCTTTGAGTTTTCCTTTGTTAATATAAGGTTGCCCGGTCTTGTAAGTGTTATACTGTATCTTCTGTTTTGGGTTTAATATGTTTGTATCTGGGATATCAGACACTTTCAGTATACCCTCATATAATAGATTATATGCTTTATTTTTGTCGTAATGTAAAGATAATATACTTCCTTTTGCTGGCAAAAAATCTTGACAAATATCTATTAGAGGGCAACTGTACGGCAGGTCACAATGGTTTCCTATCTGTATAACTGGGCAGGCTCCTGCCCTTATTGTTTGAAACATTTTTTGAGTATTTACCTCTATATGTGGAATAATGTTGTTTACTTGGGTTGTTATATCTTGTTTAGTTAGTAGTTTTTCAGGCTCTATATCGCCTTGTCTCACATATTGGTTGTTTACATACATAATATAAGATTTACGTATTTTTAGTCCCGCCCCTTCGTATACATATTTTTGGAATGCAATATCATCATAATAGACATCTTTAATAGAGGTAGAACTTTTAACCTCTATCAAATCCCAGGAATCAGCAGACACCGGTACAAGAATATCGGCTAAGGCGTATAGTTGGTTGAAAGTAAAGCCTGCTTCAAATAGAGGTTTTCTATGTTTAGTGGCTTCTAAAGATTTTTCTGACTGTTTTTCTGGTATACTATCCCTTTCAATTAATATTCCTTCAGAAAAAAGTTTCTGTGCAAACCACCCAATAAGGTGTCCTTGTTCCATAATTGCTTTTGTGGTAGCATCAAAATCTGGTATTACTGCTTTAAGGTGGTACTCATACCAGAGAAGTTTAAGGCATTTTAGCCCGTTTATATATTTGCTTTTAGATATAAATTTACTTTTAATGTTCATATATACATTGTAAGTGTATTGGAAACTAATATCAAACTTTTTTAAAAGTCTCTCTTTCAGTTGTATGACTCAGGGTCTCCAATTTTGTTGCTTTTCAGAGGTTTGATGACTGAAAATAGTTTTATCGCCCTATTAGGATCAATCCGTTTCAAAAGTTTATATTGCTTAAAAGCCTCCTTCAAGTGTTCAAATTCCCAATATGCTTCTCCTAAACAATAATGGAAACGAGCATTTCCCGGGTCTAATTCTACTACTTTTTCGAATGCTTCTATTACTTTCCGTTTATCTTGGAGTTTGGAGTATGAAATGGTCATATTGAAGTAAGCTTCTATTTTGTTTGGGGAGAGTTTTATGGATTTCTGGTATGCCTCAACAGACTCCCAGTATTTTTCAAGTTTGTAATAGATGTTGCCTATATTATAGTGGATTGAGTGGTTTTTAGGGTTTAGACGTAATGCTTCTTTAAGTGCTTTCAGTCCTTTTTCATACTCCCCAATTTTTTCATAAGCTGACCCTAAGTTCAGGTAAGTGTAGATGTTGTTGGTACCTATCTCTATCGCTTCTTCAAAATTTTTGATAGCTTCTTCAAACTTATAAAGTTTAAAGTAGGTCAAACCTAAATTATGAAGAACGCTTATGTTTTTGTGGTCGTTTGCCTGTTGATACTCTTTTTCTGCTTCTTTTAGGTTCCCTGAAAGTTCATAACTCACACCTAAATTGTAGTGTATTGTTTTGTCATTGGGGGTTATCTCTAACGCTTTTTTGAAGTTTTCTATAGATTTTTGATACTCTTCTAATTTACCATATAGTACACCTAACTGGGTGTATGCCATAACGTAGCGAGGGGATAATTTTATTGATTGTGTGTATGCCTGTATGGCTTCTGGGTAGTTTTGAAGGGCTTCAAAGGAGTCTCCCAGATGTCTATAAGCAATAAAGTCAGCAGGGTTTATTCGTACTACTTCTTTGTAAGCTTCTACTGCTTCCTCGTGTTTATTTATTTTTGCATAAGCATATCCCAGATTAAAGTAAGCGAAAGTATTTTCAGGCAATATTCTTATTGATTGTTTGAAAAACTCAATGGCTTCTTGGTGTTGCCCTAATTTTGAACATACTATACCTAAATTGTTGTAGGCTGCAATATAGTTTGGTTCTATACGTATTGCTTCTCTAAAAGCCTTGGTAGCTTCTATGTTCTGCTCAATTGCGCTATAAATCATACCTAACTCGAAGTGGGCGTCACACCGGTTGGGGTTTAATTTTATTGCTTCTTCGTATGCTTTTATAGCTTTTTGTGTTTCTCCGATATGATTATAGTTTTCACCGAGTGCATATTGATAGTCAGCGTTTTGAGGGTTTATCTTTATAGCTTTTTCCAACTTATCAACTGCTTGTTGGTATTCTCCTATTGTAGAGTAGGTTACTCCTAAGGCATACAGAGTCCCGGGCTGGTTGGGATCTAACTTTCTCACCTGTTTGAATGCCTCTAAAGCCTCTTCGTACTTAAGAAGGCGAAAAGAGTTACAGCCTATCAGATAGTACGCCTTTTTATGGTCATTCTTTATTGCTACACATTTTTTGTACATCTGGAGCGCCTCTTTTGGTTTGTTGAGTTGCATATAAGCCTCGCCTGATAAATAATATGCTTTATAACAGTTAGGGTTTAGGTAAACTGCTTTTTGACATTCAAAGATAGTTTTTTCTGGCTGGCGCAGTTTGTGATATAGTAGCCCGTAGAAATAATAGGTGTTGGCATTGTAAGGATCTATCTCTATTGCTTTCTCAAACGCTTCTTTGGATTTTTTGAATTGGTTGAGGTTTTTATATGATAGGCCGAGGTAGGTATAAGCGACAATATATTTTGGATCTATTTCAATAATTTTCTGGCACATATCGATAGTTACGTTATAGTTGCCTTCAATGTAAAACACCTTAACTTTTGAGAAAATATCTATGATTTTACCCTTTTGATTTGTCATAATATTCTCCTTTGAGGCGTTTTTTAAACAGAGGCAAAAAAACACCTGTATTATCACAGGTAATGGCTTTTTAGCACCTTGTTTTTCTTTAAGCCGGACCTATTCCGTTTTAAAGATGGCGGTTGCAATATGCCTCAAATTAATCCGCCTTAATTTTTGATTATTTTTTCAAAGAGCAATAAAAAA
>Ga0172382_10002310_pt1 | contig 32315 bp, 33 predicted proteins | sample Leawel138RmetaG_FD_122245 | JGI IMG/M metagenome (GOLD analysis project Ga0172382, IMG submission 122245) | Leachate microbial communities from a municipal landfill in Southern Ontario, Canada - Leachate well 138R metaG | ecosystem: Engineered > Solid waste > Landfill > Unclassified | place...
CGCGGCGAGCTCGGCTGCCTTAGTCAAGCACCACCCCTGGTGCCTCTAACCTTGGTCAAAGAGAACTCTGCTACGCAGTTTCATCATACGGGGTGGCAGCTTGCTCTGCAATGACCGTTAGACAGGCACTGCCATGGAAGGCAGAGGGGAGGGCAGATGGAAATCACGAGAGGACAGCGACTCAAGCTGGCTGACATGGGGTTGGCCGAGCAAGCGTTCAGTGTCGTTCTGGAGTTGGCCAGTGGGGGGCTGTCGATCGACGTCGCCTGCTTCGGGCTGGATGCCAACAGAAAACTGAGCGATGAGCGCTACATGACGTTCTTCAACCAGCCGGCAACCCCTTGCGGTGCGGTGAAGCTGTCCGGTACCGGCCGCTTTGAACTGGATCTTGCACGCTTGCCGGCTGCCGTGGAATCACTGGTGGTGACGCTGGCCATTGACGGAGCGGGGGTCATGAAGCAGCTGGGAGGATGTGTGGCACATTTGTCCGCTGGCCCGAATGCTGCAGCATACCGCTTCGATGGCAGCCATTTTGCGAATGAGCGGGCCGTCATGCTGCTGGAGTTTTATCGCAAGGGCGGACTGTGGCGGGTCAGTGCGGTAGGGCAGGGGTTTGACGGCGGGCTGGATGCACTGGTGACCCATTTTGGTGGAACCGTGGCCGATCCGGCACCGGCCACTCCGGTACCACCCGCGCCGCAGCCTCCACGAACACAGGCTCAGCCCCCAGCCGCCGATGTGGCGAAACCGACGCCGACGCCGACGGTATCGCTCTCCAAGATCACGCTGGAGAAGCGGGGGGAGCGAATTTCGCTTGAAAAGCGTGGTGCAGCGGGGCACGGGCGAATTATCTGCAACCTCAACTGGACTGCCGGCAGTGGTGGGCAAGGCAGGAAGAAAGGTTTGCTGGGCGGACTTTTCGGGGGCCGCGAGTCGTCCGGCATCGACCTCGATCTGGGTTGTCTGTTTGAGATGAGCGATGGTGCGAAAGGCGCGGTCCAGGCTCTGGGAGGGCATTATGGACACTTCGATCGTCCGCCGTACATACACATGACGGGCGATGACCGTACAGGCTCCAACTCCAGCGGGGAGTTCCTGTACATCAATGGCGACCATCTGGGCGCCCTGCGCCGGGTCTGCATTTTCGCTTTCATTTATGAGGGGGTGGCGAACTGGGGGCAGGCCGACGGGGTGGTCACGCTCACCGTGCCGGGTCATCCACCGATTGAGGTGCGTCTGGATAACCATGATGACAGCAAGAACATGTGCGCCATCGCAATGCTTGAAAACGATTCGGGCAACCTGAAGGTGACCAAGCTCGGGGAGTATTTTTCCGGCCATCCAGACCTGGATCGGCGCTATCAATGGGGGCTGCGCTGGGTTGAGGGCTCAAAAGACTGAGCCGTCAGGCGCAGGTCGTGTACTGATGCGTGAAGGCTGAATCGGGCACAATACCGGGTTTGCGGCCGGTCACGAGCGGGCCGTGTGTTTGTTGCGGAGAGATGCCCGTGTTCAGTCTGTTCGAAAAAAGGGTCGATCCCTATCCCCTGTCGCCGCCGGCCACGCCTCCGCGTGGTTTTTTTGCCTTTCTCTGGGCAGGCACCGAGGGGATGCGGCCCTACATCCTTGGCATGACGCTGCTCACCGCGCTGGTGGGCGCTTTCGAGGCGTTGTTGTTTGCCATGCTTGGCACGGTGGTGGACTGGCTGGCCCGGGTCGAGCCTGCGCGCCTGTGGGCCGAAGAGGGGACGACGCTGTTGCTGCTGGGGGCGGTGATTCTGGGGAGCACGCTGCTCGTGGGGGTGCAGACCATGCTCAAGCACCAGACCCTGGCGGGCAACTTTCCGATGCGTTTGCGCTGGAACTTTCATCGCCTGATGCTGGGCCAGAGCATGGCCTTCTATCAGGATGAGTTTGCCGGCCGGGTGTCGGCCAAGGTGATGCAGACCGCGCTGGCAGTACGCGATACCTGCCTGATCATGACCGACATCCTGGTGTTCGTGATCATTTATTTCGTCACCATGGTGGCGGTGGTCGGTGGTTTCGATGCCTGGCTGTTGCTGCCTTTTCTGGGCTGGGTGGCCCTGTATGCGCTGACCCTGCGCCTCTTCGTACCGCGCCTGGCGCGGGTCTCCAAGGCCCAGGCCGATGCTCGCGCCCTGATGACCGGGCGTATCACCGATGCCTACACCAATATCGCCACGGTAAAGCTGTTCTCCCATGCCGGCCGCGAGGCGGCCCATGCACGTGGGGCGATGCAGGAGTTTCTGGTTACCGTGCATGCGCAGATGCGGTTGGTGAGCGGTATCGAGATCACCGTTCACGCCCTGAGCATGTTGCTGATCCTGAGCACGGCCGGGGTGGCCCTGTGGCTGTGGACGCAGGGTCAGGTGGGCGTGGGGGCGCTGGCGGCGGCCACCGCGATGGCTTTGAGGCTGAATGGCATGTCCCACTGGGTGATGTGGGAAATGGCTTCGTTGTTCGAGAATGTGGGGACTGTGCAGGATGGCATCAACACGCTGGCCCGGCCGCATCAGGTGGTGGATCGAACGCAGGCCCCCGCGCTGAAGGTCACGCAGGGCGAGATCCGTTTCGAGGATGTGCGCTTTTCCTATGGCCGATTGCGCGAGGGCGGGCCGCCGGTGATCGACGGCTTTTCGCTGACCATCCGCCCCGGCGAGAAGATCGGTGTGGTGGGGCGCTCGGGCGCCGGAAAATCGACCATCGTCAATCTGCTGCTGCGTTTTTACGACGTGGAGGGCGGCCGTATCCTGATCGACGGGCAGGACATTGCCGGGGTGACCCAAGTGAGCCTGCGCGAGCAGATTGGCATGGTCACCCAGGACACCTCGCTGCTGCACCGTTCGGTGCGCGACAACATTTTGTATGGTCGGCCCGATGCCGATGACGAGGCGATGATCGGTGCGGCCAGGCGCGCCGAGGCCCATGAGTTCATTCTCGGGTTGAGCGATCCGAAGGGGCGGCAGGGTTACGATGCGCATGTCGGCGAACGGGGCGTGAAGCTCTCGGGCGGCCAGCGCCAGCGCATCGCGATTGCCCGGGTCATGCTCAAGGATGCTCCCGTCCTGCTGCTCGACGAGGCCACCAGTGCGCTCGACTCCGAGGTTGAGGCCGCGATCCAGGGCAGTCTGTATCGCCTGATGGAAGGCAAGACGGTGGTGGCGATTGCACACCGACTGTCCACCATCGCGGCCATGGATCGCCTGATCGTGATGGATCGGGGACGCATTGTGGAGGAGGGCGACCATCGCAGCCTGCTGGCCCGGGGCGGGCTGTACGCGCGTCTGTGGGCGCACCAGAGTGGCGGTTTTCTGGGGGAGGAGGTGGACGCCACCGAGGCGGCCTCGCCCGACACCCGGTCGAGCCTGCCCGAGCCGGCCGAGGCCGCTGCGGGCAGGGCCCTGACATCCACAGCGGCCGGCGTGCCGGGGCAGGCCGGTGAGCGGCTCTGACCCGAACGCCGGGCGTGCGGTGCCCGTTGCGACACCGGTCGCGCGTGCCTGGCTGCAGGCCCATGCGCTGCCGGTGATCGTGCTGGCGCAACTGTGCGGAACCTCGCTGTGGTTCAGCGTGAATGGCGTATGGTTGTCGATGTCGCAGGCGCTTGGGCTGGACGAAGCGAGGCTGGGTGTGCTCACGCTCAGCGTGCAGGCCGGCTTCATCGTCGGCACGCTGAGCCTCGCCGTCAGCGGGCTGGCCGACCGCTTCCGGGCAAGCGCGATCTTCGCGCTGTCCGCCGTGTGCGGTGCACTGGTGAATGCGCTGTTCGTGCCGCTGGCCGGACATGGGCCGTTCGATGCCGGCCTGCGCTTCCTGACCGGGCTCTGTCTGGCCGGGGTGTACCCTCTGGGCATGAAGCTGGTGATTTCATGGACGCCCAGCCATGCCGGAGCGGCGCTCTCCTGGCTGGTCGGCATGCTCACTCTGGGCACCGCACTGCCGCACTGGATGCGCGGCATCACGCAGGACCTGTCCTGGAGCTGGCCATTGTGGGGGGCGTCTGCACTGGCCGTGCTCGGGGCCGTGCTCATCGTCCTGCTCGGCGATGGGCCGCACCTGCCCCGAGCCGGTGGACGCATTCCCTTGCGCAAGGGGTTGGCGGCCCTGCAGGTGCCGCGCTTTCGTGCGGTTGCAGGGGGCTATTTCGGGCACTGCTGGGAGTTGTACGCCTTCTGGATGCTGGTGCCGCTGCTGGTGGGGCGGGAGTTGGCGCGCCTGGGCGCCAGCGAGGCCCTGCTGCCCTGGCTGGCTTTCGCGGTGATTGCACTCGGACTGCCGGGTTGTGTCGGTGGGGGCTGGCTCAGCCGGCGCTTTGGCAGCCTGCTGGTGGCGCGTGCGGCGCTGGGGCTGTCCGGCCTGATCTGTCTGCTGTATCCGCTGCTCGCCTGGCTGCCGGCAGCATGGTTGCTCGTGCTGTTGCTGCTGTGGGGCGTGGCGGTGATTGCCGACTCCCCGCAGTTTTCTGCGCTGGCCGCGAGCCATGCGCCACAACAGATGATCGGTTCGTCGCTGGCCGTGATGAATGCCATCGGTTTTGCGCTGACCATCCCGGCGATCTGGCTCACCAGCAGCCTGTGGGGCACGCTGCAAGGCTGGGTGGTGTGGTGCCTGCTGCCCGGTCCGGTGCTGGGCTTGTGGGCCTTGCACGGGTTGTCGGCGCGCCGTGCATCGGCCGGCGGCGCTTGAATTTGTCTGGCATGGCGGCTACCGTGAATGCCCGCTGCAGCCAAGGCTGTCCCCCAACAATCAGACCCAAGGAGTCGGACCAGTGAGTGAGCAGGCCAGAACAGTACGTGGCTTTTCGTCCCGGGCGATCCACCATGCCCATGATCCCTACGCCGGACACGGGGCGCTCAACCCGCCGCTGTACATGAGTTCCACCTATGCCTTTCCCACCGTGGAAGACGGTGCGGCACGCTTCGCGGGCGAGCAGGACGGCTTCGTGTATTCCCGTGTGGGCAACCCGACCACCGTGCTGCTGGAGCAGCGCCTGGCCAATCTGGAAGGTGGCGAGGCGGCGCTGGCGACCGCCTCGGGCATGGGGGCCACCACCTCGTTGTTGTGGACCCTGCTGCAACCGGGCGACGAGATCATTGCCGACACCACGCTGTATGGCTGCACGTTCAGTTTCTTCCACCATGGGCTGGCCAAGTTCGGTGTCCGCATCACCCATGTGGATCTGACCGACCCGGAGAATCTGGCGCGGGCGCTCAGCCCGGCCACCCGGGTGGTGTATTTCGAGTCGCCTGCCAACCCCAACATGCGGCTGGTGGATATTGCCGCCATCTCGGCACTGGCGCACGGGCACGGGGCGCAGGTGGTGGTCGATAACACTTACTGCACGCCATACCTGCAGCGCCCGATCGAGCTGGGGGCCGATTTCGTGGTGCATTCCGCCACCAAATACCTCGGCGGCCATGGCGATCTGATCGCCGGTGCCATCGTGGGGCCGGCGGAGGCCCTGCAGCAGGTGCGCTTTTACGGGCTGAAGGACATGACCGGGGCGGTGATGTCGTCGCAGGACGCTTTTCTCATCCTGCGCGGCCTCAAGACCCTGGCCCTGCGCATGCAGCGCCATTCGGAAAATGCGCAGGGGCTGGCCGAGTACCTGTCGGCGCATCCGAAGGTGGCGGCATGCCACTACCCGGGGCTGGTGAGTTTTGCGCAGCATGCACTCGCCCGGCGCCAGATGAAGCTGCCCGGGGGCATGATCGGCTTCGAGCTGAAGGGCGGTCTGGAGGCCGGCCGGCGCTTCATGAATGCCTTGCAACTGATCACCCGTGCGGTCAGCCTGGGCGATGCCGAGAGCCTGGCGCAGCATCCGGCCAGCATGACCCACTCCACCTACACCCCGGAAGAGCGCGAGGCTCACGGCATTGCCGAGGGGCTGGTGCGCCTGTCGGCCGGGCTGGAAGACATGGAAGACCTGCTGCAGGACGTGGAGCAGGCGCTGGCGGCGGTGTGAGTCCGGTGTGCCGGAAGGGCGATATCGCGCGCATCCTGCTTGCATGAGGCCGAGGGGAGGATTAAAGTTCTTCCCCTTACAGACAGGCCTTCCGCTCTCAGCTCACATGCCTTTTTCCGCTTCTCGCAGTGCACCGCCGGATGTCGGGCTGATCTTCGATCATCTGGCCGATGCGGTGTATCTGATCGATCCGGAATCTTCCGACATCGTATGGGGTAACCGGGCCGCCTGGCAGATGCTCGGGTTGAGTCGCGAGCAGGTGCTCGACCATTCGGTGCTGAGCCTGCAAATGGATGTCACCGGCCTGCCCCAGTGGGCAGACATCGCCCAGGCGATCCGCGCCACCGACTGCTTCACCTTTGTCGGCAGGCATCGCCACCGCGAAGGTCATGAGGTGGCGGTGGAGGTCAATACCACGCACTACCAGGCGGATGGCCGAGAGTATTTCCTGTCGGTGGTGCGCGATGTGAGCCGCCGTCTGGCGCTGGAGCGCGAGCTGCACGACCGCCAGCAGCGCCTGCAGTTTGCCCTCAACGAGGCGAGCGACGGCATGTGGGACTGGGACCTGAGCGACAACTCGCTGTTCTTCAGTCCGCAGCTCAAGCGCATGTTGGGGTACGGGCCGCATGAGATGCGCCCGGAACTGGCCACCTGGAGTGACAACATCCATCCCGACGATGCGCCGCTGGTCATGCGCGCCCTGCAGGACCATCTGCAGGGCCGGCGCACCCGCTACGAGGCGGAATATCGTTTGCGCAACCGCAATGGTCACTACATCTGGGTGCATGACCGGGGCAAGGTGTGCGAGCGCGACGCCACCGGCCAGCCGCTGCGCGTGGTCGGCATGGTGCAGGACATCAGCGAGCGCAAGGGGCTGGAACTGCAGTTGCAGGCCTTGCTGGCCAGCGACACGCTCACCGGTCTGGCCACCCGGCGGCGGGGCGAAGCCTTCGTCGATGCGCAACTCTCCTACAGCACGCGCACCGGCACGCCCTTCGGGCTGTGTTTCTGCGACCTGGATTACTTCAAGTCGATCAATGACCTGTATGGCCACCTGAAGGGGGACGAAGTGCTGCGCCAGGCCGCCAGCCTGATCGAAGGCGTGATGCGCAAATCCGATCTGGTGTTTCGCTGGGGGGGCGAGGAGTTCGTGATTGCCTGCCCGGGGGCCGGGGTGATGCAAATGCGGGAGGTGGCCGACCGGGTGCAGCGTGCGCTGGCCGCCTTCCCGTGGCGCCCGCAGCACGGTATCGAGCCCCTCACCATGAGCATCGGCATTGCGGTGTATCCCGAGCATGGTCACGACCGCACCGAACTGGTGGCGGCAGCCGACTCTGCGCTCTACCGCGCCAAGGGCGCCGGCCGCAACCGGGTGGTGGTCGCCCATGGCGAGCCAGGGGCGCTGATCCGCTGAGGCGGTACGCGGCAAGCCTTCACATTCTTCTCAGGGGGCGGTGTTCAGCAACTGCTCCTGAGCATTGACGCCGATTGCCCCGCTGTGGTCGTTGCCCGAACCCTGTTCGAGATGGCGGTCGATCACATGCAGCAACTCCAGCGGAGCGTCCATGCGGCGGGCGGCCCACGCGGCGTAGTCGGTGACGGTGTCGGCGTAGTGGGACTGATCCACACAGGCCAGGATCTTGCGGTCTTGCGTGTTCATGCGCTTCTCCTCAGTGGCCGGTGAGCAGGTCGGGGCCGTCGGCCTTGTCGTGTACCGCAAACCGGTCGACCATCGTGGCACTGGCCTCGTTGAGGCCGATCACCTCGACATCCGTGCCTTCGCGCCGAAACTTCACCACCACTTTGTCGAGCGCACTGACTGCGGTGATGTCCCAGAAGTGGGCGCGCGACACATCGATCTCCACCCTGTCGATGACCTCCCGGAAGTCGAAGCTGGCAACAAAGCGGTCGGCCGAGGCAAAGAACACCTGACCGCTCACCCTGTAGCGACGGACACGCCCCTCGTCCTCCGCCGTCGAGCGTACATGCAGGATGCGCCCCACCTTGTGCGCAAAGAAGAAGCCGGACGCCAGCACCCCGACCAGCACGCCCTGGGCCAGGTCGTGCGTGGCCACGGTCACCGCGACGGTGGCGAGCATGACGATGCTGGAACTGGGCGGATGCGCCCTCAGGTTGCGGATTGAGCCCCAGTTGAAGGTGCCGATCGACACCATGATCATGACGGCCACCAGCGCAGCCATCGGTATCCGCGCCACCCAGTCGCCCACCAGCATCAGCAGGGCGAGCAGGAACAGGCCCGCCGACAGGGTGGACAGCCGCCCGCGCCCGCCGGATTTCACATTGATCACCGACTGGCCGATCATCGCGCAGCCGGCCATGCCGCCAATGCAGCCGCTGGCGATGTTGGCCACGCCCTGGCCGACGCATTCACGGTTTTTATCGCTTGGGGTGTCGGTCAGGTCGTCAACGATGGTGGCGGTCATCAACGATTCGAGCAGGCCGACCACCATCAGGGTGAGCGAGTAGGGAAAGATGATTGCCAGCGTTTCGAAGTTCAGCGGTACGTCCGGAAGGAGGAACACCGGCAGGCTGTCGGGCAACGCGCCCATGTCGCCAACGGTGCGGATGTCCAGGTCGAGCACGATGGCCACCGCAGTGAGTACCACAATGGTGACCAGTGGCGAGGGAATCGCCTTGGTGATGTAGGGGAACAGATAGATGATGCCCAGCCCGGCGGCAGTCATGGCGTACACATGCCAGGTGACGTTGGTGAGTTCCGGCAACTGCGCCATGAAGATGAGAATGGCAAGTGCATTGACGAAACCGGTCACCACCGAGCGCGACACGAAGCGCATCAGCGCGCCCAGGCGAATCCAGCCGGCGACGATCTGCAGCACGCCGGTGAGCACGGTGGCGGCAAGCAGATACTGCAGGCCGTGCTCCTTGACCAGTGTCACCATGAGCAGGGCCATGGCCCCGGTGGCAGCCGAAATCATGCCCGGTCGGCCACCGGTGAAGGCAATCACCACCGCAATGCAAAAGGACGCATACAGGCCAACCTTGGGGTCGACCCCGGCGATGATCGAAAAGGCGATGGCTTCCGGAATGAGGGCCAGCGCGACGACCAGGCCGGCAAGCAGATCGTTGCGGACATTGGAGAACCAGTCCTGGCGGACATTCTTCATCATTGAGTTTTTCCGTTCGAGTGCGCCGGGCCGAAGTGAGGCGCATGAATCAGGGCATCGGTGTGCGAATGCGCGCCGATGCATTTTTCGCGCAGCACGCGAAGAAGCGGGGGAGGGCAGGCCGTACAGCACGGGCGAAGGGGCCGGTGGCACGGCGGATGAGGCGGGTGTTACAAGGGCGGGGCTCCGCGAGAAAATGTCTTGAAACAACTTTCGGCCGGGACTATACGGGAAATGCTGCGATGCAGCAAGGCGCCCAGGTGGGTGTCAGGGCAGGCTTGGTGCCGTCGCCTCCGTCATGCGCGGGAAACATCGTCGTGTGAAGCTGCGAAGATGATCAAGAACCCGGTGACGAGGCGCCCATGAAGCCGTTACGCGTGCTGATGGTGTCCGACGTGTATTTTCCGAGGGTCAACGGTGTATCGACCTCGATCGAAACCTTTCGCGAGTCCCTTGCCGACAACGGTGTCGAGGTTCGGCTCGTAGCGCCTCGTTATGCCGACGAGCCCGATGTGCCCGGCATTGTTCGCGTGCCGGGGCGCAAGGTGCCCCGCGATCCGGAAGACCGAATTGCCGGATGGCGTGGCATGCACCGCGCAGCACTTGCCGGGGCGGCCGACTGTGCGCTCGTGCACATCCAGACGCCCTTCGTCGCCCACTATGCCGGCGTTGCCGTTGCGCGGCAGCATGGTCTGCCCCGGGTGCTCACGTACCATACCCTGTTCGAGGAATACCTGCACCATTACGCGCCCTTTCTGCCGGGGGCCATGTTGCGTGGACTGGCGCGAAAATTGTCCCGCGCCCAGTGCAACGCGGTTGATGCCGTGGTCGTTCCGTCGAGCGCGATGCGTGAGCGGCTGGAGGGGTATGGCGTGCACAGGCCGATGCACGTACTGCCGACGGGCATTCCGCTGTCCGCCTTTGGCAACGGTGACCGACGCCGCTTTCGGGCAGCCCGGGGCATCCCCGATGCCACGCCGCTTGCCCTCTTCGTTGGTCGTGTTGCTCACGAAAAGAACATCGACTTCCTGCTTGATGTCATGATCCACGCCCGGCAGCATATGCCCGAACTCATCCTGATGATCGCCGGTGAGGGGCCAGCGATGCCAGCCCTCCAGGCTCGCGCGTTCCGGCTCGGCATCGATGCGAACATCCGTTTCGTCGGCTATCTGGAGCGCAGTGAAGCGCTGCAGGACTGCTATGCCGCAGCGGACGCATTCGTCTTCGCGTCGCGTACTGAAACCCAGGGGCTGGTGCTGCTCGAAGCGATGGCAACTGGCCTGCCTGTGGTCGCGCTGGCCGAGATGGGGACGCGCGACATCGTGGCACCTGAGCGCGGCGCCCGTATTGCCCCGGATGACTCGGGTGGATTCGCGTCGGTGCTGCTCTCCGTGCTTGCGGACCTCGATGTGCGCCAGCACATGTCCGCCGAGGCTCTTGTATTCAGCCAGGCGTGGCGTGCCGAGGTGCTGGCAGGCCGTCTGGCTGCGCTGTATCGCGCACTGGCAGAGGCTGCGGAGCGTGGCAAGGCTCCGGCCAGCCTGTAGCGTACGTCACACTATTTTCACGATATCCGCACGGAGTCGCAGGAATGCTCACCCGGCTTATACCACCGTATCGGGCTGTTCGATCATTTGCTGATACACCAGGCTCTTCAGGATCAGCCGGTCGTTGGGGTTGATGTCGCGGAATTCGACGCCGTGCTGCATCGGCCCCACAGGTTTGCCGGTCAGGGGGTCCTCGTCCTGCATCACGTTGAGCACTTCGGCCTGCAGGTCGAGGGTGGATTCGACATCGTGAAGGTCTACGGTGAAACGCAGTTGCAGCCGCTCGCCCACCGAGGCCAGTGCCTGTTCGGTGGAGACCAGCGCGCCGCTTGCGCTGATGTTGGTGATGCTGGTGTCGGGCAGGTGCTGGCCGTTAACCTGTACCGGAATGCGGGTGCGCACCCGGGTGGACTTGCGGATGACGCTCCCCTGGATGCGGTCCGGAAAGGACAGGTGCAGGTAGTCGAAGGGCATCCGGCACACGCGCAGGATGGAGCAGCGGAAGGCAAAGGCACTCTGCCGCGAGAACGCGCGCACCACCAGGATTTCGCCCTCCAGCAACGCCAGTCGTGCACCGCGCCGGAAGGGGGCCGTGACGATGAGACTGCTGTTTTCAAGATAACCGACCACCTTCACGAATACCCTGGGCGAACCCAGGTGCACCGGGCACTGTACCTGCAGCCGGTCGCCCACGAGCAGGCGCATGTCGTGAAAGCTGAACTGGCGATTGCCGGTGTCGTCTGCTGCGGAGGTGCGGGCTTGGGCGGGAAGGGGTGCGCTCATGATCGGCGGCCGTTGCGGGGGAGTGGCGCGTTATGTTGCGTTTGGAACAGTGAAGATGATACACGTGTCGCGTGTATCTGCAGTGGAGTGCGCAGAGACCCGAAAGCGCGTGCCTTGCGGGCAATGGTTCAGGGGCCGGCGCGCAATGCTTTTGGGCGCTGGGGCAAAGGTTTTCGGCGATGTCCTGGATCGCTTATCCTGTTGACCCGACGAAAAGGGGGCAGGGGCTGAGGATCGGTCATCCGCTTCGGTTTTGGGCTGCCCTTGCGAGGCAGCGACAACAAGGAAGACTCCATTTGAATCAACTCAAAGAGTTTGCAGGCATTCTGCGCCACTCGTTCCAGAACCTGCTGCCGATCATCGCAGTGGTGGCGTTCTTTCAGCTGGTGGTGATGCGCCAGGTGCCCGACGATGTGTGGTCGATGGCGGCCGGCCTGCTGGTGGTGGTGTTCGGTGTGGCGCTGTTTCTGCAGGGGTTGGAACTGGGCATCTTCCCGATCGGCAAAAATTTGTCGAACGAGTTTGCGAAAAAGGGTTCGTTGCCCCTGCTGATGGTGTTCGGCTTCTGCTTGGGGTTTTCTGCAGTGATTGCCGAGCCGGCGCTGATCGCAGTGGCCAACACGGCGCAGTCGATCAGCGAGGGGCGCATCGACGCCTTCACCCTGCGCCTGCTGGTGGCGACTTCGGTCGGGGCCGTAGTGGCGCTGGGCATCGTGCGTACGATCCTGGGGCAGTCGTTGCACTGGTACATGATCGTTGGCTATGTGCTGGTGGTCACGGTCACCTTCTTTGCACCTGAGGAAATTGTCGGATTGGCCTACGACTCCGGCGGGGTGACCACCAACATCGTTACCGTGCCGTTGATTGCTGCGCTGGGCATTGGCCTGGCCTCATCGATTCGCGGGCGCAATCCGCTCGCGCACGGTTTCGGGCTGGTGGCTCTGGCCGTGATGGTGCCCATGATTTCGGTGCAGGTGTATGGCATCGTGGTGTATTCGTTTGCAGAGGCTCCGCACGCTGCCCTGCAGGTCGTGTCCGATGAGTCTGTCGCGGCCGTGGCGCACTCGGCAACGGGACAGGCGCAGAGTCTGGCCGGGCAGGTGTGGGGGTGGCTGAGCGGAATGCTGGTCGAGTTGCTGGTCATGTTCCGCGATGTGCTGCCGATCATCGTGGTGATCCTGTTCTTTCAGTATGGTGTGATCCGCAAGCCGATTGCCCACCTGCACAAGGTGATGGGCGGTTTTGTGCTGGTCATTGTCGGCCTCTATGCCTTCGTGGTCGGGTTGAAGCTCGGGCTGTTCCCGATCGGTCGCAGCATGGCCGAGCAGTTGATTGCGCTCGATGCGCTGTTCTGGATCTACGTGTTTGCATTTTCCATCGGCTTTGCCACCACCATGGCCGAGCCTGCACTGATCGCGATTGGCCTGAAGGCCGAGGAGGCGGGCGCGGTCGTCTGCGTGGCAATACCATCCGCATCCTGGTTGCGCTGGGCGTGGCAATTGGGATTACCATTGGCGTGCATCGCATCATCACCGGCGACTCCATCCACTACTACATCATGGGGGGCTACGCGCTGGTGATCGTGCTGACCTGGCTGGCGCCGCGTTACATCGTGCCGCTGGCCTTCGACCTGGGCGGGGTCACCACTTCCGAGGTTACGGTGCCGCTGGTGACTGCGCTGGGGATTGGTCTGGCCACGCATATCGAGGGGCGTAGTGTGTTGATCGACGGCTTCGGGCTGATTGCCTTTGCGTCGATCTTTCCGATCGTCACCGTGATGCTGTATGCGCTTCATGCGGAGTACAGCGCACGGAAACAAGGAGTGGAGACATGAAGTTTTCGGTACTGGTTGCAATCCTCGCCGAGGATCTTGAAGAGAAAGCCCTCGACATTGCCAAGCAGGCGGGCGCGGGCGGGGTGACCCTGCTCAATGGTCGTGGCATTGGTGCGAAGGAAAAGAAAACCTTCTTCGGGCTGACCTATGAGGGAAGCCAGTCGGTGCTGGTGTTCGTGCTGGAGCGCAAGCTGTCGCTGAATGTGCTGAAGGCGCTGAGCCGGGGACTGGACCTGAAGAACAACAGTTGTGGCGTGGTGTTCACTCTGCCGCTGGAGCACATCTCGGGCATCGATACCGAACAGCTTCAGCAATTCGAGGACCGGATCAAGGACGAAATCTGATGACTGCGACCCCCATGCTTGTAAAAGACATCATGATCCGCGATGTAGTGACGATCTCACCCTTCGCGACCATCCGGGAGGCGATGCGGGTGATGAGGCAGCGTGGCGTGAAATCGCTGGTGGTGCTCAAGCGCGACCAGCACGACGCTTTCGGCATCATTACCTACACCAACATCCTGAAGACGATTGTCGCCGAGGAGGGCGACATCGACCTGATCAATGTATACGACATCTGCGCCAAGCCGGCGCTCACCGTGTCGCGCGAACTGGCGGTGAAGCATGCCGCAAAGCTGATGGTGAGCATCGGCATTCGCCGGTTGCTGGTCACCTCCACCAACGAACTGGTCGGCATCATCACGATGAACGACATCGTCGGCGCGATTCTGGAAATGGCCGACCAGGAACCGTTGGCCTGACGCCTTCGGCCCCTGACCAGGCCAGGGGCCGGTGTGGGGAGCCTCAGGCCGCTTCCCGGACGTCGCCCTGATCGTCTTCCGGCACGGGGGCGCTGTCGCCAAGCGTGTGGAACACCACCTGTTCCTTGCCGGTGTCTATGGTGTCGCCATCTTTCAGCAGCACGGCCTGGTTGCCCAGTACCGTGCCGTTGTGCTTGGTGCGCAGTTTGCCGCTGACGTGGCTCAGGAAGCAGCCGGTGGGGCGGCGGTTGATGACCGCCACGCATTCGTCCGGGCTGCCCAGGGCCAGCAGGATGCGGTCGATCTCCACGGTCGTGCCCGCAAAACGTCCCCATACGCCGGTGACGCTGCCGCGCGCCAGGCGGTCGCGGGCCGCGCGGGCGGCGGCGCAGGCGTAATCCAGATTCAGCGGCGCATCCGCAATGGTGGCCGAGATGTCTCTCACCCTGGCCGGCTCCAGCCATTGCGTGCGATCCAGGCTGTGTGCGGCTGCGTTGGCGTTCAGGTATTTCAAGCGGTAATCGCCCAGAAATACCACGTCTCCATGTTGCAGCAGGTGGCGGGTGATGGCCTTGCCGTTGACCATCAGGGTCTGGCCATCGACCAGGCTTTCAATGAAGCGGTCATTGACGATGGTGCTGAACGCAGCATGCAGGGGCTGCAGGCTGTCGCAGGGCACCACCAGGTCGGCTTCCTGACCGCTGCCCAGGGTCAGGCGGGACTGGTCGAGGAATTTCTGGTCGATGATCTTGCCGTCCAGGCTGAGAACGATTTTCGCCATGAGTTCGAGCGGCTCCTGTTTGCGGAATCAGGCACGCCCGAACCAGCCACGCAGGCGGTTCAGGAGCGAGCTACGGGAAGGGATGTGCACCGGCCGCCCACTGGCCGGGAAGGGGGCGTCTACCCGGGCGAGTGCGACCGAGATGTTGTCGTGACCCCCACAGTCGCGGGCAATCATCACCAGTTGGTCGGCCGCCATCGGTACATTGTCGAGCGTGGCGTTGAGCACCAGTTCGATGTCCACGCCGTCGATCATGTCGTTCAGACCGTCGGAGCACAGCAGCAGCAGGTCGTGCGGCTGCAGGTCGATGATGTCGGCGGTGATGCAGCTGGGCTCAAGGCCGGCGCCCACGGCCTGGCTCACCAGATGCCGGTTATGGCTGCTGGCCATCGCGGCCTCGTCGCTGAGACCGGCTTCAAGCGCGCGCTGGCTGGGCGAGTGGTCGCGGGTCAGCAGACGCAGTTCGCCGTCACGCAGCAGGTAGGCGCGGGTATCGCCCACATGGGTGATGTAGGCGCGGTTGTCATAGAGCAGGGCAGCGGCCACTGTGCAGCCCATGTGCTCGCGTCCGGGAATCCGTTCGCAGGCAGCGCGGATGCGGCCGTCGGCCTCTTCCAGCGCCCGGCGCAGGGTGGGGGCGATGGTTACCGGCCCGGTGTCAGGGTTGGACAGTGCGGTTTCGACATGACGCTCGACGATCTCCACCGCCATGCGCGCGGCAACGTCACCGGCATTGTGACCGCCCATGCCATCGGCCACCACCATCAACCCCAGTTCGGGGCGCACGCTGACTGCATCCTCGTTGAAGCTGCGCAGGCAGCCGGTGTCGCATTTATGGGCTACGCTGAAAGGGGAATTGCCTGCCAAAGCTGTTGTACTCCCGGTTAATGATGAATAATTAATTGCTTGCGTTTGACGATCCAGCCTGCTACCAAAGACCAGCGAATTATCACACAGGCAGCCGGACTATGCGATCATTGCCATGTTGTCGGCAGGGTTGATGGCTGCCTGCCGGGCAGACAACGCGTGCTGCCGGGGCGTGCGATCCGACAGTCAGCCCGGGGCAGGCCCCCGATTGTGAATTGTGATAACGTCGCGCTTGCCGTTCATGCCCGGAGCGGCCTTTCTGAGATCATGCCCGCACCTTCCCTGAAACTCGTGAAATCCGATGGTGGCGATGCTGCCCACGTTCCCCGCACGATCGGGCGCTATGTGCTGTCCGGCGAACTGGGCCGGGGAGCCATGGGCATGGTGTATCGGGCACAGGACCCGGTGATCGAGCGGCCGGTGGCGCTGAAGATGCTCAACATCGAGTTTGGCGGCGGACCACGGGCCGACATCATGCGCGCGCGGTTCATGCGCGAGGCAAAGGCCGCCGGTCGCCTGAGTCATCCCAACATCGTGACCATTTACGATGTGGGCGAGGATGCGGGCGGGCCGTACATTGCGATGGAATACCTTCCGGGGTTGACCCTGCGTGAAAGCCTGGACAGCGGCGTGGTGATGCCGGTGCGCAAGATCCTGGATGTCGGTCTGTTCGTTGTGCGGGGGCTGGATTACGCCCACAAGCATGGGGTGGTGCACCGGGACATCAAGCCCGCCAACATCATGCTCGCGCGCAGCGGCATGGTGAAGATCATGGATTTCGGCATTGCCGGCGTGCCCGACACCTCGCGCACGCTGTTCGACGGGGTGATCGGCTCGCCAAGCTACATGTCCCCGGAGCAGATCGCCGGCAAACGCCCGGATGCGCGGACCGATCTGTTTGCGTTGGGCACCATGCTCTACGAGATGCTTGCCGGTCGCAATCCGTTTGAGGGCGCGTCGATTCCGGAAACCATGCATCGCGTGCTGAGCGAGACACCCCCGCCGCCGTCCATCCTCAATCCGGATGTGCCGCCGGAGCTGGATGGTGTGGTGCTCAAGGCCATCGAGAAAAAGGCCGATGACCGCTACCAGAGCGCCAAGGAACTGGGACGTGCCCTGCTCGCGATCCGCCGCGCGTTGCGCTCCGGTCAGTCCGCCCCGGTGCACATGGGTTCGGAGGCGGGCGAGCACGAGCATGAGCAAGACCACGAGCATGAACAGGAGCTGGTCGAGTCGGCCAATGTGAGCGAGGCTGCGGGGCCGGTTGCGCCACCGGCACGTAGCCGGCGCCGTGACGCTTCGCGGCGGCATGGCAGTGAGCGCAAGCGCAAACCTGTCGGAGCGCCATTGCCTGCACGCTGGCTGCTGCTGGCCGTGCCCCTGCTGGCGCTGGCCGTGGGGGGCGGCGTGTATCTGGCGGCCGATACGCCACTGCAGGTACCGGAGCGGCCGGTAGACCGCGTCGCAGCTGCGCCTGTCATCCTCCAGCCCGCAGCCGCCCCGACGCAACGGGCGGGGACGGCGCAGGAGGAGGCTCAGACGCCACCCGCCGCCCTGTCCGGACAGGGCGCACCCATCGCCCCCGATCCTGCCGGAGCTGAGGCTGGCAGTACGCTGCCGTTGCCCGAAGTGAGGATTGCCACTCGCCTGCCGCCTGAAGCCGAGGCTGCCGTACCGGCAGAAGAAGCGCCTGCCGCCCTGGAGGCCGCTCGTGCGGCCGGGGCCGAGCCGGCGACGCTGGCAGCGGCTCCGGCCGAACCCTCGCCTGCCGACACCGCACAGCAAGCGGCCACGCCGCCGGCTGCGCGCCCGGCGGACTCCGCGCCGGCCCCGGCACGTGCCGAAACTGCGCAGCGTCCGCCGGCCGAAGCGGGTACGCCTGCCACGGTATCATTGGCAATCCTGCCTTGGGGTGAAGTGTTCGTGAACGGACGCTCTCGCGGCGTCACGCCTCCCCTGGGGCAACTCGAATTGCCGCCCGGTCGTTATCGCATCGAGGTGCGTAATGGCGGCTTCAGGCCGCATGTGCGCAACCTCGCGCTGGAGGCGGGTGGCAGCTACCGTATCAACCACCGCTTCCGGGAGTGAATGTGATTTCCATCAATCGATCTGCCAGACTGTTGCTGGCCTTGCTGGTGCTGTCCGGTGCCACGGCCTGCGTTACCACCACACCGCAGACCGCCCCGCATACCCCTGCCGAAACACTGGCCGCCCCATCCAGATGGTCGGCAGAAGACGGGCCGGTAGTGATGCTGATGGGTATTCACAACTATGAGCAGGGTGAGTTCGATAAGGCCGAAGACTTCCTGCGTACTGCGCTGACGCTGGGCTTGCCGGATCAGCGCGACTGGGCACGCGCCAGCAAGTATCTGGCCTTCATCCTGTGTACCAGTGAGCGCCAGGACGATTGCGCCAGTGTGTTTCGCAGCATCCTGGAGCGCGATCCGGCGTTTTCGCTGAGCCGCTCCGAGGCGGGGCACCCGATGTGGGGGCCGGTGTTCAGCGAGATCAAGCGGGAGATGGGCCGCCGCCGCTGAGGCCTGCGCCACTGGAGCTCGTCATCGGGGGGTTGCCGGCGCCATCCCGTTCATCCGCTTGCGTGAGGGCCATGCCCGGGCCCTTGCGCAACGCGCCCAATCCTTCTTTCTTTTCCTTTTTCCCCTCTCCTTGCTGCTTCTGCAGCATGCCGCTTTTCCTGCATGCGCTCGCATGCCGGCTCACGCATTTCCTGTCTGTCCCGAGGGCTGTCAGCTGTCAGATGAGAGCGATTCCTGTCTTGATCGTGGTCAAGGTTTTTCGGGATGCTCTTCAACACACTGATTCCGTGTTTTCGACAGGGAATCAGGGTTTTCCGCATGGAACCGGCACGCAGGGGATTTCTGAGGGGGCGTCTGCCCGTGCCGGGTGGGGTTGTGCTGCGCCCGCCCGGAGCGCTTGAGGAAAGTGCGTTTCAGAAGGCCTGTACCCGTTGCCGGGGCTGTCTCGACGCGTGTCCGACCCGCATTGTCCGGGGTGGGGGGGGCGGCTACCCGGAGGTGGATTTCACGCAGGGTGAATGCACTTTCTGTGGTGCCTGCATCGCAGCCTGTACGCCCCGGGCGCTGGTGGGTACGGGCGGGCCTCCGGAAGTCTCCGCAGTGCGGGCGCTCTGGTCGATGCGGGCGCAGTTGGACGAGGGATGTCTGGCACGGCACGGGGTGGAGTGCAGGGTGTGCGGAGAGGTCTGTCCCGAGCGTGCGATCGTGTTCCGTCCGCGACTGGGCGGCGTGGCCCTGCCGGCACTCGATGTGGCGCAGTGCACCGGGTGTGGCGCCTGTGTTGCACCCTGCCCGGCAAGGGCGATTTCGATGGAGAGGCAGCAATGAGGATCGCAAGCCTGGTGTTGCGGGCAAAACCCGAGGATTTCGACGAATTGAAGCGAATGCTGCGCGACATTCCCGGGGTGGAGGTGCATGGCGAGTCGGTCGAAAGCGGCCGCATGGTGGTCACCGTGGAAGATGGCGAAGGCTACTCGGTGACTGACTCGATCCTTGCTATCAATCTGGCCCGGCCGGTGCTCAGCCTGACGCTGGCCTATGAATATTCCGATGAAGAACCCGGATCGACGGTATTACAGGAACAGGAGGCATGAAATGAGCATGGATCGACGCGAATTCATCAAGACGAATGCGATCGCAGCGGCGGCCAGCACCGCCGGCATCGGCATTCCGGTGGTGGCTCAGGCGCAGGCTGCGCCCTCCACTCAGGTGCGCTGGGACAAGGCTGCCTGCCGCTTCTGCGGGGTGGGCTGTTCCGTGCTCGTGGGGGTGCAGAATGACCGCGTGGTGGCGACCCAGGGCGATCCGGACGCGCCGGTCAACCGGGGGCTGAACTGCATCAAGGGCTATTTCCTGTCCAAGATCATGTATGGCAGCGATCGCCTGACCCAGCCCATGCTGCGCATGAAGAACGGCCAGTACGACAAGAACGGTGAATTCACGCCGATCAGCTGGCAGCAGGCGCTCGACATCATGGAGCAGAAGTGGAAGGCTGCCATCCGTGAGCATGGCCCCGATTCGGTGGCGATGTTTGGTTCGGGCCAGTGGACCGTATGGGAGGGCTATGCCGCAGCCAAGCTGCACAAAGCGGGCTTTCGTACCAACAACATCGACCCCAATGCGCGCCACTGCATGGCCAGCGCGGTGACAGGTTTCATGCGCACTTTCGGCATGGACGAACCCATGGGCTGCTACGACGACATCGAAAATGCCGATGCTTTCGTGCTGTGGGGTTCGAACATGGCCGAGATGCACCCCATCCTGTGGACCCGCATCACCGACCGGCGCCTGTCTACACCGGGTTGCGAGGTGCATGTGCTGTCGACCTTCGAGCACCGCTCCTTCGAGTTGGCCGACAACGGCATGATCTTCAAGCCGCAGACCGATCTGGCGATCCTCAACTACCTCTGCCATCACATCATCGAAAGCGGTGCGGTGAACAAGGATTTCGTCGAAAAGCATGTTCGCTTCAAGCGTGGTGAAACCGACATCGGTTATGGCCTGCGCCCCAATCACCCGCTGGAGGCGGTGGCCAGCAACAACGGTTATCCCGATGCCGATGGCAAGCCCAAGGGCAACCCCGGCAAGGCGGAGGACATGAGCTTTGACGAGTTTGCCGCCTATGTGTCCGAATACACCCTGGACAAGGTGGCCAAACTGTCGGGCGTGCCTGCCGACCGGCTCAAGCGCATGGCCGAGCTCTACGCCGACCCGAACAGGAAGGTCACGTCCTTCTGGACCATGGGTTTCAACCAGCACACCCGGGGCACCTGGGTGAACAACATGATCTACAACGTGCATCTGCTGGTGGGCAAGATCTCGGAGCCGGGCAACAGCCCGTTCTCGCTTACCGGACAGCCCTCGGCCTGCGGTACGGCGCGCGAGGTGGGCACCTTTGCCCATCGCCTGCCGGCCGACATGGTGGTCACCAACCAGAAGCATCGCGAATTTGCCGAAAAGGTCTGGAAACTGCCGGAAGGCACCATCCCGGCCAAGGTTGGCCTGCACGCGGTGGCGCAGAGCCGGGCGCTCAAGGACGGCAAGCTGAAGTGTTACTGGACCTCCACGACCAACAACATGCAGGCCGGGCCGAACATCAACGACGAGCTTTACCCCGGCTGGCGCAATCCGGAAGCCTTTGTGGTGGTGTCGGATGTGTATCCCACCGTATCCGCACTGTCGGCCGACCTCATCCTGCCCTGCGCGATGTGGGCCGAAAAGGAAGGGGCGTATGGCAATGCCGAGCGTCGCGGGCAGTTCTGGCGCCAGCAGGTGAAGGCGCCGGGCGAGGCCAAGAGCGACCTGTGGCAGTACATCGAGTTCTCGAAGCGCTTCAAGATCGAGGAGGTGTGGCCCGAGGAGCTCATCGCGAAGAAACCCGAGTATCGCGGCAAGACCCTGTACGACGTGCTGTTTGCCAACGGGCAGGTGGATCGTTTCCCGCTGGAGGAGGTGGGCCGGGTCAACGCCCATGCGTGGGAAGGCTACATGAACTCCGAATCCGAGGAGCTCGGCTACTACCTGCAGAAAGGGCTGTTCGAGGAATACGCCGTGTTTGGTCGTGGCAAGGCCCATGACCTGGCCGACTTCGACCTCTACCACAAGGCGCGCGGTTTGCGCTGGCCGGTGGTCGATGGCAAGGAAACCCTGTGGCGCTACAAGGAAGGCTACGACCCGTATGTGAAGGCGGGTGAGGGCTGGAGTTTCTATGGCTTCGACGACGGCAAGGCGGTCATCTACGCCCTGCCTTACCAGGACCCGCCCGAAATGCCCGATGCCGAGCACGACCTGTGGCTGTGCACCGGCCGCGTGCTGGAGCACTGGCACACCGGCTCGATGACCCGCCGTGTGCCCGAACTGCACCGTTCGGTGCCCGAGGCCCAGGTGTTCATGCACCCCGACGATGCGCAGAAGCGGGGCCTGCAGCGGGGCATGGCGGTGAAGGTGGCTTCCAAACGGGGCGAGATTGTGGCCCGCCTGGAAACGCGTGGCCGCAACAAACCCCCGGTGGGGCTGGTGTTCGTGCCCTTCTTCGATGAGGGACGTCTGGTGAACAAGCTGATTCTGGATGCCACCTGCCCGATCTCGAAGGAAACCGACTTCAAGAAATGCCCGGTGAAGGTCACCAAGGCATAGGACGCCGCCCGTAGCCCACGAGTGCAGACATGAGTAGCAAGCCATCCCCCCCTGCCGGAGACATGAAGGCGCCAACCCGCCGCCGCTTCCTCAAGGATGCGGCCGGGGTGGCCGGTGGGGCCTGTCTGCTGGCTGCGGGTGTGAGCCTGTACTCGAAACAGGCTTCTGCGCTGCCGGCCACCGCCCTGCGTCCGCCGGGGGCTCTGGCCGAGGCCGATTTTCTGGCAGCCTGTGTGCGCTGTGGGCTGTGCGTGCGCGACTGCCCTTACGACACGCTGAAGCTTGCCGAACTGGGCGATTCGGTGGTCACCGGCACTCCGTACTTCGAAGCGCGCAGGATTCCCTGCGAGATGTGCGAGGACATCCCCTGCGTGGTGGCCTGTCCCACCGGTGCGCTGGATCGTGCGCTGACCGACATCGAGGACGCCCGCATGGGACTGGCCGTGCTCATCGACCAGGAAACCTGCCTCAACTACCTGGGCCTGCGCTGCGACGTGTGCTATCGGGTGTGTCCGGTCATCGATCGTGCAATCACGCTGGAGCGGGTGCACAACCCACGCTCCGACCGTCACGCCATGCTGCTGCCGACGGTGCACTCCGATCACTGCACTGGCTGTGGCAAATGTGAGCAGGCCTGTGTGTTGCCGGGTGAATCGGCGATCAAGGTGCTGCCCATCCAGCTTGCGCAGGGGTCGCGGGCCGAGCACTACCGGCGTGGCTGGGAAGAGAAGGAGGCTGCGGGCGGTTCGCTCATCGGCGATCAGGTCGAGTTGCCGGTGCGTGGCATGGAAGACCGGGCGTATGGCGACACCCGGCTGCGCCCCGGTGAAACGCCGCCGGTCGTGCCGGCCCCCGCCCCCGGTGGCCTGGATTCGGGGTGGAAGCCATGAGCACGCCGACAGACGCCCGCCCCGATTCCGCTCAAACTGCCGTGCCGCAACGCAGCGTGAGGGGGGCGGCCATGCGTGGCACGGTGGCCCGCCCGGGTCGCGAGGCGGTGGACAGCAAGGGTTGGCTGCGGGCGCACAAGTGGCTGCTGCTGCGTCGTGCTTCGCAACTTGGCATCCTCGCGCTGTTTCTCATCGGCCCGTGGCTGGGCGTGTGGGTCGTGAAAGGCAATCTTACCTCCAGCCTCACCCTGGGCGTGCTGCCGCTCACCGACCCGTTTGTGCTGGCACAGTCCCTGGCGGCCGGCATCGTGCCCTACAAGGAGGCGCTGGTCGGCGCAGCCATCGTGCTTGCCTTCTACCTGCTGGTGGGTGGGCGCATGTTCTGCTCCTGGGTGTGTCCGGTGAATCTGGTCACCGATGCGGCCGCGTGGCTGCGTCGGCGCCTGGGGCTGAAGGGGGGCAGGGCGCCCGATGCCAGCCTGCGTTACTGGTTGCTGGCCTTCGTGCTCATTGCAGCTTTCGCCACCGGTTCGCTGGCCTGGGAATGGGTCAATCCGGTATCGATGTTTCACCGGGGACTGATTTTCGGCTTCGGTCTGGCCTGGGGCCTCGTCATCGGCGTGTTCCTGTACGACCTGTTGCTGGCCAGCCGTGGCTGGTGCGGACATGTATGCCCGATGGGGGCCTTCTACGGCCTGCTCGGCCGGGCTGCGGCGCTGCGGGTGAGTGCCGTGCGACGTACGCAGTGCAATGACTGCATGGACTGCTTCGCGGTGTGCCCCGAGCCGCAGGTGATCCGACCGGCGCTCAAGGCGGTGGGCCAGGCCCATCCGCTGATTCTCGATCAGGACTGCACCAACTGCGGCCGCTGTGTCGATGTGTGCGGCAAGGATGTTTTTCGCATTACGACCCGATTTGATAGGAGCGAGTCATGAACAAGAACACCCGTAATCTGCTGTTTGCCCTGATTGCCGCACTGGAGCTGGGGTCGCTGGGCGTGTCGGCACAAACCACCGTGAGCAGTGTGCGCGGGGCCGATGTGGCTGCACCGGAGCTTGAGCCCGGCCATTTCCGCGTGATGCCCGACGGCCCTCCGATTCAGCGCGATTACCTGCAGCAGCCGCCGCTGGTGCCGCACAAGGTGGATGGCTACGAGATTTCGGTGAATTTCAACAAGTGCATGGACTGCCACTCCTGGACACGCTACCGCGCGGCCGGGGCCACCAAGGTCAGCCTGACCCACTTCAAGGACCGTGAATCCAACGAGCTGTCCAACATCTCGCCGCGCCGGTACTTCTGTCTGCAGTGCCATGTGCCGCAGACCGACGCCCGCCCGCTGGTGGAAAACCGCTTCCAGCCCGCGACCGGCATCCGCTGAGCGTGATGCAGCATGAGCAACGGGGAACGACATGAGTGACGAGAACAAGAAAGGCCTGTGCGGCCGCATGCGCAACATCGGGCTGGGGGGGCTGGCGATCGCTTTCGCTGCCGGCATCATCTTCTGGGGGGGCTTCAACACGGTGATGGAATGGACCAACACCGAGAAGTTCTGCATTTCCTGTCACGAGATGGAAGAGAACGTGTATCAGGAATACCGCAACACGATCCACTACACCAACCGGACCGGGGTGCGGGCGATCTGCTCCGACTGCCATGTGCCCAAGGAGTGGGTGCCGAAAATGATCCGCAAGGTGCAGGCCACCCGCGAGCTGTATGGCAAGGTGATGGGCACCATCGACACGCCCGAGAAGTTCGAGGCCAACCGCCTGCGTCTGGCGCAGAACGAGTGGCGGCGCATGAAGGCGAACGACTCGCAGGAATGCCGCAACTGCCATGGCTACGAATACTTCGATTATTCCGTACAGGGGCGCCGTTCCAACCAGATGCACCAGCAGGCCTTTGCCGAAGGCCAGACCTGCATCGACTGCCACAAGGGCATCGCCCATTCGCTGCCACCGATCGAGCAGGATATCGGTGCCGGGCGTGAAGGCGTCTCGCCTGGCGTGTTCCATCCCACCCCGCCGACCCGCTGAACGGCGGTAACGGGACAGGAGGGGGGCAATGGCCGGTGCGATGGCCCGGCTATTGCCACGAAAGCCGCACACTATGACAGCAATTGCTGATTGGGGGCTCCCCTAAAGGGGCCTGCGTGTGGTTCAATCCACCCCCATGCTCGAAGCCATCGAACTCGCCTGTCTGAAAGGCGACCGTCTCCTGTTCCGCAATCTCACCATGCAGTTGCAGCCGGGCGAAATGCTGCGCATCGCCGGCCCCAACGGTGTGGGCAAGACCAGCCTGCTGCGCATCCTGTGCGGGCTGGCCATGCCCGAGTATGGCGAGGTGTGCTGGAAAGGCGTGGATGTGCGACGCGAGCGTGAGGACTTTCACCGGGCGCTGCTGTACGTGGGTCATGCCCCGGCGCTCAACGATTTGCTCAGCCCGCTGGAAAACCTGGCGTTTGCCTGTGCCGCTGGCGGACAGGCCGCCGCACCGGCCGCCTGTGCCGAGGCGCTGACCCGCATCGGCCTGGGCGCGCAGATCGACCTGCCGGCACGGGTGCTGTCGCAGGGGCAGCGTCGCCGGGTGGGGTTGGCGCGCCTGTTCCTCAGTGCGGACAAGCCGGTGTGGATTCTCGACGAACCCTTCACCGCACTCGATGTGCACGCGGTGGCCGATCTGGTGGCCACGCTGGAGGCGCACTGCCGGGCCGGGGGGGCTGTGGCGCTCACCACCCACCAGGATGCCCCCTTCGAGCGGCCGCCCCGGGTGCTCGATCTGGCAGGAGTGGCGTGTTGAACGGCGTGCTCGGACCTTTCTTCGCCGTGCTGCGGCGCGACCTCACGCTGGCCTGGCGTGGCCGCGCGGATGTGCTGGTGACGCTGGCCTTCTTTGTGGTGGTGGTGTGTCTGTTCCCGTTTGGTGTGGGGGCCGAAACCAACCAGTTGCGCGCGATTGCGCCGGGCGTACTGTGGGTGGCAGCACTGTTGTCGACGCTGCTGTCGCTGCACCGGCTGTTTGCGCAGGACCACGCCGATGGAACCCTGGAGCAGCTCCTGCTGTCTCCTGAGCCGACCGCGCTATGGGCGCTGGCCAAGGTGTGCGCTCACTGGATCGTCACCGGCCTGCCGCTGGTGGTGGTGGCGCCGGGCCTGGCCCTGCTGTTTGATGTGGAGCAAGACGCCCTGGGGGTGCTTGTCCTATCTTTGGCGCTCGGGACGCCGATCCTCGCCCTGCTGGGCGCGGTCGGCGCCGCGCTCACCCTGGGGCTGCGTGGCGGTGGCGTGCTGCTGGCGCTGCTGGTGCTGCCCCTGTTCGTGCCGGTGTTGATCTTTGGTGCTGGAGCGGTCGATTCCCACCTCGGGGGAACCGGCGCGGCCGCCCAGTTGTTGCTGCTCGGAGGCGGGCTGCTTGGCGCGATTGCGCTGGCGCCGTTCGCCTGTGCCGCAGCGCTCAGGATTGCAGTCGAATGATTGCAGTCGAACAGTTGCAAGCGCATACATGAGTTCATCCTCCACCCTGTCCAATTCCGACGGCCGCTCGCGCAGCCTGTTCCGTTTCTCGTCGCCTGCGGTGTTCTATCCCCTGGCTGGTCGACTCGCGCCCTGGTTTGCCTGGATCGGCGCGCTCCTCACTGTTGCCGGCCTGTACATCGGTTTCTTCGTCGCACCCACCGATTTCCAGCAGGGCGAGGTGTATCGGGTGATCTTCATCCATGTGCCGGCAGCGTGGATGTCGATGTTCATCTATCTGGTGATGGCCTTCTGGGCGGCGGTGGGGCTGGTCATGAACACCCGCCTGTCCTTCATGATGACCAAGGCGCTTGCGCCGACCGGGGCCATTTTCTGTTTTCTTGCGCTGTGGACCGGCGCGCTGTGGGGCAAACCCACCTGGGGCACCTACTGGGTGTGGGATGCACGGCTTACCTCGCAACTGCTGCTGATGTTCCTGTATCTCGGTTTCATGGCGCTGACCCAGGCCATCGAGGACCCACGCCGTTCAGACCGGGCCGGGGCGATCATCGCGCTGGTCGGTGCGGTGAATGTGCCGATCATCTACTTCTCGGTGCAGTGGTGGAACACCCTGCACCAGGGCGCCTCGGTGAGCATCACCAAGGCGCCGACGATGGCCTCGACGATGCTGGCCGGCATGCTCATCATGGCGCTGGCGGCCTGGGCTTACACCATTGCGGTGGCGCTGTGGCGGGTGCGTGCCATCATTCTTGAACGTGAGCGGCATACCGACTGGGTGGCCGCCGAGCTGGATGCCGAAGAGGGGCGGGCATGATGCAGTGGGAATCGTGGAGCGCCTTCTGGGACATGGGCGGCGCAGCCTTTTTTGTGTGGGGCAGTTATTTGGTGACTGCGCTGCTGATGGCGGTGGAACTCGTGCTGGTGTTGCGCCGTCGTAAGGACACCGTGCGCCGGCTGATCCGGTTGCGGCGTGCGGCCCCGCCCGGCAAGGGCGGTCCGGTAATCGAGGAGAGTGTGCAATGAAGCCCCGTAGCAAACGACTGCTGCTGTTGAGCAGCGCCGTCGCCCTGCTGGTCGGTGCGGTCGCGCTGGTACTGACCGCCTTCCAGCAGAATCTGGTGTTCTTCCATACCCCGACCGAAGTGGCCGAAGGCAAGGCGCCTACCGGCCGGGCGTTTCGTGTGGGCGGCATGGTCGAGGAGGGTTCGATCCAGCGCGAGGCCGATGGCCTGACCGTGCGCTTTGCGATCACCGACACCGCTCGCATCATCCCGGTAACCTACCGTGGCACGCTGCCTGACCTGTTCCAGGAAGGCAAGGGTGCGGTGGTGCAGGGCGTGCTCGGGGACGATGGGCTGTTCCGTGCATCCGAGGTGCTCGCCAAGCATGACGAGAACTACATGCCGATCGAAGCGCAGTACGCGGTGGATCAGGCGCACAAGGCTTCCGAAACGGTGCAGTACTGATGATTCCCGAACTTGGTCATTTCGCGCTGATCCTCGCGCTGGTGTTGTCCCTGGTGCAGGCGACCGTGCCGATGGTCGGCGCCAGCCGCAACCGGCTGGCCCTGATGGCGGTGGGTCGCCCCGCTGCGCACGGACAATTGCTGTTCATCTTCATCGCCTACGCCTGTCTGACCTGGAGCTTCATGGTCAGCGACTTTTCGGTGCAGCTTGCCGCCACCAACTCGCATACCGACACGCCTCTGATCTACAAGATCACCGGTGTCTGGGGCAACCACGAAGGTTCGCTGCTGCTGTGGGCGATGTCGCTGTCGGCCTGGACCGTGGCGGTCACCCTGTTCTCGCGCAACCTGCCCGAAGCCTTCATGGCGCGGGTGCTGGGCGTGCTGGGCTGGATCAGCGCCGGTTTCATTTCCTTCACGCTGGTGACCTCCAACCCCTTCGACCGCTTGCTGCCTGCAGTCACCCAGGGGCGGGACCTGAACCCGCTGCTGCAGGATCCCGGCATGATCATCCATCCCCCGTTGCTGTACATGGGCTATGTGGGTTTTTCGGTGGCGTTTGCGTTTGCGATTGCCGCGCTGCTCACCGGCCGGCTCGACGCCGCCTGGGCGCGCTGGTCGCGGCCGTGGACCACGGTGGCGTGGGTGTTCCTCACCGCCGGCATCGCGGTCGGCTCCGGCTGGGCCTATTACGAGCTGGGCTGGGGCGGATGGTGGTTCTGGGATCCGGTGGAGAACGCCAGCTTCATGCCCTGGTTGCTGGGCACCGCGCTGATGCACTCGCTGGCGGTCACTGAAAAGCGGGGAGCCTTCCGGAGCTGGACGGTATTGCTGGCGATCAGCACCTTCTCGATGTCGCTGCTTGGCACCTTCCTGGTGCGCTCCGGCGTGATCACCTCGGTGCATGCGTTTGCGACCGACCCCACGCGCGGTCTCTACATTCTGGCCTTGTTGGTGCTGGTGATCGGCATCTCGCTGCTGCTGTTCGCATGGCGTGCCCCGCGCCTGCAGGGCGGGGGCAGCTTTGCGCTGATGTCACGCGAATCCTCGCTGCTGGGCAACAACGTGCTGCTCGCCGTGGCTTGCGGGGCGGTGCTGCTTGGCACGCTCTATCCATTGTTCCTCGATGCGCTCAACATGGGCAAGATTTCGGTGGGGCCGCCGTACTTCGAGGCGGTGTTCGTGCCGCTGATGACCCCGGTGGTGATTCTCATGGTGATCGGCCCCTTCGTGCGCTGGAAGGGCGACGACGCGTCGCGCATCGTGCGCATGCTGTGGCTGTCTGCCATGGCAAGCGTGGTGCTGGGCGGGCTGATCGCGGTGCTCATCGACCATGTCACCTGGCGCACCGTGCTGGGCCTGGCACTGTCCGCCTGGGTGCTCATCGGCAGCCTGCAGTTGCTGTGGCGCCGGCTCACGGAGCGTGGCAGCGCCTCCGCCGGCACCCGGTTGAGCGGCATTCCTGCTGCGTGGTGGGGCATGTGGCTGGCGCATGTGGGGGTGGGCGTGTTCATCATCGGTGTAACCGTGGTCGGCAGTCTGGATCAGGACCTCGACGTGAAAATGCGCAATGGCCAGAGCGCCGAGCTGGCGGGCTACACCTTCACCTTCAAGCGCGCTTTCGACCGCCCCGGCCCCAACTACGATGCGGCGCGTGCCGAGATCGAGGTGCGTCGCGGCGACCGCTTCATTGCGCTGCTTACCCCGGAGAAGCGTCTTTATCGTGCGCAGGGCATGCCGATGACCGAAGCCTCGATCGACATCGGACCGTTCCGCGACGTGTATGTGTCGCTGGGCGACCAGATCGAGCCGGGGGCCTGGATCGTCAGCATCCATTACCGCCCCTTCATCAGCTGGATCTGGCTGGGCTGCATCCTGATGGGGCTGGGGGGCGTGCTGGCCGCCATCGACAAACGTTATCGCCGGCTGGCCGAGCGCACCGCGCCCGTGCCGGCTGCAGCGGCTGTACAGGCAGGGTGAATCATCATGAAAGCCAAATTTCTCGTACCCTTGCTGGTGTTCTTCGCACTGGTCGGTTTTCTTGCGTACGGCCTCACGCTCAACCCGCGTGAGGTGCCTTCGCCGTTGGTCGGCAAGCCTGCGCCCGGTTTCGAGCTGGCACGGCTGGATGCGCCCGAAACGCGCTTCAGTCTCGAAGAAATGCGCGGGCAGGTGTTCCTGCTCAATGTGTGGGCCTCGTGGTGCGTATCGTGCCGCCAGGAGCATCCTTATCTGGTGCAATTGCAGCGCGAGGGCATCGTGCCGGTGGTGGGCCTCAACTACAAGGACGAGCGCGATGCGGCCCTCAAGGTACTGGCCCAGCAGGGCAACCCCTACGCGGTGAATGTGATGGACCCGGACGGGCGCATCGGTATCGAGTACGGCGTGTATGGCACGCCCGAAACCTTTCTCATCGACAAGCAGGGCGTGATCCGCTACAAGCACATCGGACCGATTCACGGCAAGGTGCTCAGCGATGTGCTGCTGCCGAAGATTGCGGAGTTGTCACGTGCGGGTTGAGCCAGGGATGAAGATGACGATGCGTGGCCTGCTGTTCGCCCTGCTGCTGGCGCTGAGCCTGCCGCAGGTGCAGGCGCAGGCACAGACTCCCAACCCGGCCAGTCCGGTGAGCGATGACCCCGAGCTGGACGCACGGGTGTACAAACTGGCGCAGGAGTTGCGCTGTCTGGTGTGCCAGAACGAAACCATCGCCGATTCGCGCGCGCCTCTGGCGATCGACCTGCGCAATCAGGTGCGTGAGCAATTCGCGGCCGGCAAGAGCGAGGCCGAGGTGGTGGATTTCCTGGTGTCCCGTTACGGCGACTTCGTGCTCTACCGCCCGCCATTCAAGAGCACCACCGCGCTGTTGTGGCTGGGTCCGGCCCTGCTGCTCATTGGCGGTGTCGGCTGGCTGGCCTTCCGCCTGCGTCGGCGTGCCACCGAAACCCCGCCTGAACTGAGCAACGAGGAGCGCGCCCGCGCTCGCGCCCTGCTTGAGGGCGCCCCTGCAGATTCCGAGGAGCAACGACCGTGACCGGTTTCCTGATCCTGGCCGCCGTGCTGGTGGCCGGTGCCCTTTTGCTTGTCGTACCGCCGATGCTGGGTGCCGGCGCCCGCACGCGCGCGCTCACCCAGCGCCAGAAGCAGGCCGAAACCGCGCTGCTCGTGCTGCGCGAGCAACTGGCCGAACTGAAGAGCGAACATGTCGCCGGCCGCATCGATGAGCAGGCCTGGCAGCGGGCCTCCGCCGAGCTGGAGGCGCGCGCCCTGGAGGAGGGCCGTGCCGCCGAAGATGGCGCGGACACCCGTCCTGCGCGCAGTGCCGCGCTCATCGTTGCGCTGCTCGTGCCGCTGGTGGCCGGTGGTTTTTATCTCTCGTTGGGCGAGCCCGCAGGCCTCGATCCGGACCGCATTGCCGGCACCGGGGATGATCATCAGATCACCCCCGAGCAGATGGCCGGTTTGGTAGCCCAGTTGGTCGACCGTCTCGACGCCGACCCGAGCGACCCCACCGGCTGGATCATGCTGGTGCGCTCCTTCGGCATGCTCAATGACATCGATGGCGCGGTGAAGGCCTGGCAGCGCATCGGCCACAAGATTCCCGACGAGCCCACCGCCCTCTCGGACTGGGCTGACATGCTCGCGGTGTCGCAGGACGGCGACTTCAGCGGCGACCCGGCGCGTCTGGTCAGCCGTGCGCTGGAAATCGACCCCACCCACATCAAGGCGCTGGCTCTGGCTGGAACGGCCGCCTTCGAACAGGGCGACTTCGCAACGGCTGTGAGCCGCTGGGAAGCCATTCTGGCGCAGATTCCCCCGCAGGAAGAGGCGTACGCCTCGGTGCTGGAAAGCGTTAACCAGGCCCGTAGCCGGGGCGGCATGGCTTTGCTGCCTGCACCCGATCAGAGTGCTGCTGCGTCGGCCGAGGTGCAGGGCAGCGCCCTGACCCTGAGCGGCACACTGTCGCTGGCGCCTGAGCTGCTTGAACGGGCCAGCGCAGAGGATGTGGTGTTCGTGTTCATGCGCGGCGCGGGTGGCGGCATGCCGATTGCCGCCTTGCGCTTCACGGTCGCTGACCTGCCGGTGGCTTTCGACTTCAGCCGTGCCCAGCGCATGTCCTCCGACCCGGTACCCGATCAAGTCCAGGTGGCGGCACGGGTAGCCTTGGGTGGTGGCCCTTCGGCCCAGTCCGGCGACCTGGAGAGCAGTCTGCTCACCCTCTCGCCCAATGAGCGTGATGTAGCACTGGTGATTGATCGCGTACGAGACTGATGCGCGGGCAAGCGCCCCGTTCGTGGTGAGTGTTTGACACGCCGCACCCTGGCCGTCAGACCGGTTGGGGGCGGCGTGGCACGGTCAGACGTGCCCGGCCTGCTCCCGCAGGTTGTGGATTTCTTCCAGACTGAACTGGGTGGCCTCGGCGATCTGCTCATCGCTCAGCACACCCAGCGCAATCAGCCGGAGCGCAATCGAGCGCCGGCTTTCCTGCAAGCCCTGTTGTTTCCAGTTTTCGGTCCATTCGACAACGCGTTCTGCGAGCATGGCGCCCATCTCCTGTAAGTCGTGTACTTCATCGATGCGTTCGCCCGGCACGAGCCGGCGCAGCACCACCC
>Ga0172382_10002313_pt1 | contig 32292 bp, 45 predicted proteins | sample Leawel138RmetaG_FD_122245 | JGI IMG/M metagenome (GOLD analysis project Ga0172382, IMG submission 122245) | Leachate microbial communities from a municipal landfill in Southern Ontario, Canada - Leachate well 138R metaG | ecosystem: Engineered > Solid waste > Landfill > Unclassified | place...
TTCAGATCGTCCTTGGGTTGTTGGTGAACTTGAGGATGAAGGTGTCGGGGGGCGCTTCCGACGCCCCCCGGCCCCGCCAGCTTATCACGCAGTCCGATTTCGACAACGGCGGGGTGTTCGCATAATGTTCCGTCGCCGTGATCTCCGCTCCACCCTGCCCGCTGCCTCGGTGCCGGTGGAGCGTGAGCCCGCCAGCCCGCGCGTTTCCTCCTCCCTGCGCGCGGGCTGGTGCTGGCTGGTCCGGCTGAATGCCTGGATCAACGATAGCTGGGTGGGTGACCTGCTGGGCGTCGCCGGGCTGTTCGTCGCACTGTTCGCGCTGCTGATCATGGCCGGGGTGATGCAATGAGTGCCCGCGCCCTGATAGCAGCCTCGCCGTCCGAGCGCTGGCAGCGGGTCCGCGCCCAGCTGCGGCTCGGGTCCGAACTCGGCCAGTTGGCGCGCACAGCGCCCGGCCAGCGCGAGAGGTCCGCCGCGGCCGGTCGCCGCCGGGCGGCGATCGACACGATTTTCGCAGAGCTGACGATGCTTGAGGAGACCGGGGTGCTCGGTTTCGTCGACCACGTCCTCTGGAGCAACTGGGGAGGGCGGCTCGATGGCAACCTATAACGCGGGACGGAAGTTCGAGGTGGTGCGCCGCCAGTCGGGCGGCGCCGGGTCCGCGGTGAAATACGTCGTGACCGGCCCCCGCGGCGCCGATGCGGGCGGGCCGTTCGGCAGCTTCAAGGATGCCGCCCGCTGGCGGGACGCCTGCCAGCGCGACGCCGACCGCAAGAGCAAGCGGGGTCCGCGGCCCTGCATGTGCTGCGGCGCGGAATTCGACAGCGAGGGCATCCACAACCGGCTGTGCGGGCGCTGCCGCCTGCGCGACGGCGGCTCGATGTCTGTCCCCGCCATGTCCGCCGCCAAGGTGCGGCGCGCTGCGGGGGCATGACCGTGGCGGAACTGCTCAAGACCATTACCGACCTGCCCCTCACCGAGATCACCCTGGCCCACCGACTCCGGCCGGTCTCGGATGCGGCAGTCACCGCCCTGATGCAGGTGATCGAGGAACACGGATTCACGGTTCCGGTGATCGTGCGCCGGACCCGCCCGGGGTTCCGGCTGATCGACGGCGCGCATCGCGTGGCTGCGATGGAGCGGCTGGGCCGGGAGACAATCCCGGTGCGCGCCTATACCTGCACCGATGCCGAGGCGCGGGTGCTGGAGACCACCCAGAACCTTGCCGGGGCGGCGATGTCGCCGCTCGACGATGCCATGTTCCTGGCCGCCTACAGCGCGGCCTATGAGGAACTGCACCCGGAAACACGTGCTGGTGTGGCCGGGGGCCTCGCGCGGCAGGGGTTAGCAACGGAACTTAGTTCCTTTGCTGAAATCATCGCCGAGAAGCGGGCGATCACCCCCCGGCAGGTGCGCAAGATCGTCGCCGCCGGTCGCCGGATCAGCTGGGACGAGGCGGGTTATCTGCGCTGCATCCCCCGGAAGCTGGCGCTGAAGGACATCATCGACCTCGGCCGGATCGGCAATTCCGACGAACGCTCGTCCGTGATCAGCATGATGATCGCCGAGGAGGCGAAGACGGTTTCGGCCGCCCGCAAGATGTTCAAGACCCGTGAAGAGGGTGTTTCCCTGGCCGTGAAGGACCCGGCCGAGGAAGGTTTCATCGCCCTGCTCAAGCTCTGGGGGCGGCTGCCGAAGGCCGCCAAGCGCCGGTTCGTCGCCGGGGTGTTCGAGGAGCTGTCCCCGCTCGTCTGCGACGAGGCCGCGGAGCGGGACGAGGCCGAGGTCGCCGCGCTGCGCGCCGACATGGCGGAGGTGGCTGCCGAATGACCCGCACCGCGCCGGAACAGGAATGGTGGACGGCGGAGGAGCTGGCGGCGGCCGGGTTGCCCGACCTGCCTGGAACCCGGCAGGGGATTGAAGCCAGCGCCCGGCGTCAGGGCTGGCGCTCGCAGCCAGATAGCGCCCGGCGCCGCAAGGCGCGCGGCGGCGGCTGGGAGTATCACTGGACGCTGCTGCCGGTGCAGGCGCAGACCGCGCTGCTGAAGCGGGTCACGCCGCGCGTCAGCGCCGCGCAACCCGACCGGCCGGAGCGGGACGAGGCGTGGTCGTGGTTCGACGGTCTGCCCGAGTCCGTGAAGGCGCGGGCACGGGAGAGGCTCGCCGTCATACAGAAGGTCGAGGCGCTGGAACGTGCCCTCGGCCGTCACCTGGCCGTTGTGGAGATCGCCCGTCTGTCAGGCGCCGCCCCGCGCACGGTCTGGAACTGGCTGCAGCTGATCGAGGGCGTGCGCCCCGACGACCGGCTGCCCTATCTCGCGCCCCGGCACCGGGCCGCGGTGCGGATCGCGGCCGCACAGGACTGCGATCCCGAGTTCTTCGCCTGGCTCAAATCCGACTACCTGCGTCCCGCGCGGCCCAGTTTTTCGACCTGTTACCGCCGCGCGGTGCGGCAGGCCGCGGAGCGTGGCTGGGACGTCCTGCCCGAGCGCACCATGCGGCGGCGGCTCGATGTCGCGGTGTCGCGCCCCACGCAGGTGCTGGCACGCGAAGGTATCGACGCCCTGAAGCGGATGTATCCGGCGCAGGTGCGCGACAAGTCCGCGCTCACCGCCATGGAGGCGGTCAACGCGGACTTCCACCGCTTCGACGTGTTCGTTCGCTGGCCCGCCGAGCGCGGCCAGAACGAGCCGGAATGGATCGGCCGCCCGCAGATGGTGGTGTTCCAGGACATCCACTCGGGCCGCATCCTGTCTTGGCGGGTCGATCAGACCCCGAACAGCACCGCCGTGATGCTGGCGGCGGGCGACATGATCGAGAGCTGGGGCATCCCCGAGCACGTCCTGTTCGACAACGGCCGCGAGTTCGCGGCGAAATTCATCACCGGCGGGGCGGAGACCCGTTACCGGGGCAAGATTCGCAACGAGGACCTCCCCGGCCTGTTCACCTCGCTCGGCTGCGAAATCCACTGGGCGACCCCCTATTCCGGCCAGTCGAAGCCGGTGGAGCGGGCCTTCCGCGACCTTTGCGACAATGTGTCGAAGGATCCCCGGCTGGCGGGAGCCTGGACCGGCAACCGGCCGGACGCCAAGCCCGAGGACTACGGCAGCCGCGCCGTCGATCTGGAGTATTTCCTGAAGGTCGTGGCCGAGGGGATCGAGGAGCACAACACCCGCATCGGTCGCCGTTCCGAGGTGGCCTGGGGGCGGTCCTTCGCTCAGGTGTTCGACGAAAGCTATGCCGGCGCCCCGATCCGCAAGGCGACGGACGCGCAACGGCGGCTCTGGCTGCTCGGCGCAGAGGGCCTGCGCGGCGACAGCAAGACGGGCGAGTTGCGCTACCTGGGCAACACCTACTGGGCGGACTGGATGCACCAGATCGCCGGGGCGCGCGTGATCGGCAGGTTCGACCCTGCCGACCTCTGGTCCGGGCTCCATGTCTACACCGCCGACAACGCCTATCTCGGGCACGCGCCCTGCATGGAACAGGCCGGGTTCTTCGACCTCGGCGAGGCGCGGGCGCACAACCGGGCCCGGCGGGCGTGGATGGCGGCCGAGCGCAAGGCGCTTGCGGCGCATCGCCGGTTCCGGGCTGCCGAACTCGGCGCCGACATGGACGCGCTGGCCCCGGCTGATCCCCCCGTGGCTGTCGAGGCGAAGGTGGTGCGGCCGGTATTCCACCCGGCGCCCCAGCGCCCCTCGGCCCAGTCCGCACCGATGACGCCCGACGAGATGCAGGCACAGGCCGCCATGATGATTGATCTGGAGGAGCGCCGGGCGAAGCGCCAGCCCGACCCCGAGGAGGGTGCGCGCGACCGGTTCCGCCGGGCGATCGAACTCGAGCATCGGCTGAAGCACGGCGAACCGGTCACCCCCGAGCAGCAGCGGTGGCTCACGGGCTACCGCTCCACCGCCGAATATCGCGGCGAACGGATGCTGTGGGACCGGCATGGAGACGAGATTTTCGGGTGAACCCGCCGGGGGGCGTGCAGGCCCCCACGGCGGAAACGAGCAGAACGGAGCGAGCATGACAGAAGAAACGGGTCTTTACAATAACGTAGCCGCGCTGCGGAACGTCGCCAGCCTGATCACGTTGATCGACCGGGTGCAGAACCGCACCTACGGCCTGCCGGGGATGGCGACCTATTACGGCCCCTCGGGGTACGGCAAGACCACCGCAGCCACCTATTCGATCAACGCCTGCGACACCTGCCATGTCGAGGCCAAGGCGCTCTGGACCACCAAGACGCTGCTGGTCGAGATCGTCCGGGAACTGGGGCTGAAGCCCGCGCGCACCCAGTCCGAACTGTTCGACCAGGCGGCGCAGGCGCTTGGCGAGAGCGGCCGTCCGCTGCTTCTCGACGAGGCCGACCACCTGATGCGCGACCGGCTGATCGAGGTGGTGCGCGGGCTCCACGAAGCCTCCGGCGCGCCGGTGATCCTGATCGGCGAAGAGGGTCTGCCGCAGGCGCTGCGCCGCTGGGAGCGGGTCCATGGACGGATGCTCGACTGGGTTGCGGCACAGCCTGCCACCATGGAGGATGTCACCCTGCTTGCCCGCTGCTACTGCCCGGGCGTCGAGCTCGCGGAGGATCTGCGCCACCGCCTCCTGCGCGAGTCGCGCCATTCAATCCGCCGGGTGTCGATCAACCTTGCCGCCGTCAAGGAGTCGGCGCTGGCGCAGGGCGTCGAGCGGATGGGGCTCGATGATTTCCGCGGCCGGTTCTTTACCGGCGAGGCCCCTGCCCCGCGGAGGATCGCATGATGAAGCGGCTGCCGGTGGGGAGCAAGCCAGCCGTGGATGAGGCCGCGTGGGCGGTAGCGCTGCGCTATGGAGAGTTCGGATACGGGGAGCTGGCGGCGGATGCCGGGATCGGCATGGACCGCGCCGCCCGCCTTGCCGCGAAATGGGTGGCGCTGGGGCTCTGCGAGGTCAGCCGCGAAGCCCGCGGCGGGGTCCGCAAGCTGTTCCGGGTGCTTCCTGACGCGACGGTGCCCGCACCGCGGCGGCGCACCGTTCCGGAGAACCTCTGGGCCTCCATGCGGGGTCTCAAATCCTTCACGCCCACCGATCTGGCGGCGCACTCATCCACGCCCGAGGTGCCGGTCACGCGCGCCGCCGCCCAGTCCTACTGTCAGGTGCTGCTTCGGGCGGGATACCTGCGGGTCGAGCGCACGGCAGTGCCCGGCCGCCGTGATGCGATCTACCGGCTGATCCGGGCCACCGGCCCGCGGCCGCCGCGCGAACGCAGGGTCCGCGCGGTGTGGGACGACAATCTACGCGAATACACCCACATCGGGGGTGCGGCATGAGCGGCCCGCTGGAAACCGCCCGCGCCGCCTGGGGCGAGCCCCTGCCCGACTGGGTCGAGACGCTCGCCATCGAATGCGCCGCCTCGAGCCAGTCGCGCGTGGCCTCGGCGCTCGGACGCTCGGGCTCGCTGGTCAGTCAGGTGCTGCGCAACCGCTACAAGGGCGACCTCGCGGCGCTCGAGGACGCCGTGCGCGGGGTCTACATGCAGGCCCGGCTGCACTGCCCTGCCCTGGGCACGATCCCGACCAACATCTGCCAGGACTGGCGCCGCAAGTCGCGCCAGTTCGCCACTGGCAACCCGCTGCGGGTCCGCATGTATCGGGCCTGCGGGCGGTGCCCCCGGAACCGGAGGGACGAGGGATGACCACCCCGAAACTCGATATCCACCCCAGCGTGAGCCGGGAGCGCGTCGATCTGGTGGTGCGCCTCGTGGCCCTCGGCGACGACGCGGACGCCCGCTATGCCATCATCTGTGCCGCTGCGAGCCTGCTGGGCGCGATGGCCGGAAAGCGCGGCGAGGCCGATATCGACGCCGCCCTCGCCGGTTTCCGCGAGGTGGCCCGCGACGCAATGCTCGCGCATCTGCCGCCGGGAGGTCGGGCATGACTGCTCCCTCCCGCTGGACCGAGCCCGAGATGCTGCGCCTCGCCGCTCGCGCGGTACTGAAGGTGGACCTTCTCGGCCACCGCGGCACCACGCTCGTGACCTGCGAGGAGGTGGTCGCGATGGCCGCCGTCCTCGCGCTGTCGGGCGCGCTGCCCGCCAACCTCCTGATCCCTGAAACCCTGAAGAAGGACACCTGACATGCCGCAGGAGACCATGTGGACGAACCCGCAGGGGCACCTGATCCCCCTGAACCAGATCTCCGACGTCGACCAGATGAAGGACGAGCTGGCGAAACGCCTCTGCGAGGAGGCCGAACAGCTCCAGGCCACGATTGCCGAGTTCAAGCGCCGGGCGCTGGAAGAGATGTTCACGGCGAGAGTGCTGATCTTCGAGAAATTCGGCGCCAAGATCGGCGGGGCGAAGGGTGGGTTCGGGATCAAGTCCTTCAACGGCTTGCTCACCGCAGAGGTCTCGGTGGCCGAGGTCGTCAGCTTCGGGACCGAGTTGCAGGCGGCGAAGGCACTGATCGACGAGTGCATCGAGAGCTGGGCGGCGGAGGGCGACCTCGACCCGCGCATCCGCACGCTTGTCGAACATGCGTTCCAGGTCAACAAGGCGGGGCGGATCGATACTCAGCGCGTCCTCGGCCTGCGCAAGCTGCCGATGAAGGATCGCAACGGCAATCCCGATGCGGGCTGGGCCAAGGCGATGGACGCCGTCTCCGAGGCGCTGACCGTCGACCGCACGGCGACCTACCTGCGGTTCTACCGCCGCGATCCGGTCACCAATCGCCGGGAACAGATTTCCCTGAATTTCTCCGATCTGTGAGGGCGTGACATGCTGTTCGTATCGGCAATCGCCGCCCTGATCACCTCCTGCTTCGCGCTCCTGTTCGCGGCCGCGATGGGCAGGCAGCTCGCGCTGGAGGACAGGTCGGGCACGGTGGTGAACATCATCCTGGCAGGCGCGGCGATGACGCTGGCCGCCGCCCTCTGGATCATGGTCGGCATCGTGGCCGGGGCGCTCGTGTCATGAGCGCGCCCGTCTCGAAATGCCAGCAGGCCCTCGCGCTCGCCGACGAGCTGGAGGAACTGACCGCTTTGATCCCGCCCCGCTATCAGGACGCGGGCTCCTACGAGCGCGGCCTCGCGGCCGTGATCCGCCATGTGCAGGCCGCCGGGGGCCGTCTCGACGATGTCGGCACCGGCAGCGCCATCCGTCTGTGCGGCTATCGCGCGACATCGGAGATGGGGCCGCTCGCCGCCTGCTCGAACTGGATCAGACAGGTGCGCGCGAAATGCGCGCCCGCAGCACAATGAGCGCGCCCTTGCTGCCCGGCGTGGAATCACGGCACCCTTCCGGTCGATCTGACCGGAGGGACAGCGCATGTGGGAACCCGAAGCCGAAGCATGGCGGGAGTTCGAGGAACTCGTTGTCCAGACCCATGCGGCCGGGCAGTCGCTGGACCACTTCCGCAAGCATCTGCGCGCCCTTGCCGAACGGCGAGGCTGGAACGAGGTCCGGCCGTTCAATGACCGCTGGGCGCTCGGGGGTTTCTCCCTGCGCATCTACCGGGAATACAGCATCATCGCCTATGCCCGCCACCGGCTCCGCCAACTCACCGATGCGGGTTTCGGCATCTGGGTGTATCGCCTTGGCGATCCCCGCGCCGATTGCGCGGCCGACCATGCCGCCCTCGACGGCATTGCGTTGCCGCCCGATCATCCATTCTGGGCCCGGCTCTTCCCGCCGAATGGTCCCGGATGCGGCTGTGAGGCACGTGGGGCTCGGACGGTCGCAGGAATCCGCCGTGCCGGCGGCGATCCCGACAAGGCCCTGCCCGAGGACTGGGGAAAGACCCCCGTCCACACCCAATGGATCGGCACCGACTGGCCCGACCTGCGCGGCATTGTCGAGGCCGCGTTGCGCGAGGCCGAGGACTGATCTTCCTTCCCGTTTGACAATTCCGGGCGTCTGCCGCATCGTGGCATCGTCAGCCAGCGCCGTGCAAAGCGCCCTGACCGAGCTACCGAAGGCGGTTACGCCCCGAGACGGCGCATCCCATAGATGCGATCTTTCTCCGGGTGCCATGTGCGCATGTCCAGGGTTTCGGCCTAAAGGCGCATGGGGTCTGTCCTTCGGCGGGCTTTGCAACACCCGGGGGCTTCGTCCCCCCGTAACCGAAGGAGACTACCATGACGACATCGGTAACGATGGCCACCGTCCGCGCGCGCATCTTCACGCTGCCCGGGCGCCCGCCCTTCATGATCTCGGACGATCTGGCCGAGTTCTACGAGACCACGCCGAACAATCTGATGCGGCAGGTCCGGCGCAACATCGGCCGCTTCCCGGACGACTTCATCTTCGAGATGGGCGAGTCGGAATTTCGGGAGAAGTTGCGCCAAAATGGCGCAACTTCCCAAGGCAAGCGGGCCGACCTGACGCACTACGGTTTCACCCGCGAGGGCGCCTTGCAACTCTCCAGCGTCCTGACCGGGCCGGTGGCGGACGAGGTATCGGTGACGATCATCCGCACCTTTGCCGAACTGGAGCGGCAGGCGATGGCCGAGGTGCAGCACCGGCTGGCGAGGCTGCAATCCGAGGCGCGCGGGCGGCGTCCGATCCGTTCGCGCATCGTGGATGCCGCCCGCGAGGGCTGGACCTTCGACCAGCTCTGGCGCGACGGCAACTGGTCGCGCACCAAGCTGGCGGGGGCGATGCACGACTGCCTTGCCCTCGGTCTGATCGACCGGCCCCTGCCGGACGCCCCCGCACATCAGCCGGACCTGTTCCGCAATGTGTGACCAGCGCCCGCCCGATCCCCGCGACGCGCTCGGCGAGGCGGAAGCTGCGCTCTGGGGCCTTCGCCGTCTGCTCAACGAACTGCCCTACGATGCCGATGTTTCGGTTCGGGATGTCGCGCCGCTGGTCACCCTTCTCCACGAATGGATCGAGCCTGCCGCCAAGCTGTTGCAGGACTACGTTCCGCGCAGTTGGACACCTCCGACCCCCTGACCATCATGCGGGCCTCTTTTGCCGGAGGCCCGCATGACCGCCCTCAACCTCCGCCGCCTCATCCACGTCGCCTGCCGCGATCTCGGCCTCGACAGCGACACCCGGCACGATCTCCAGCTTGCGGTCACCGGCAAGGCCAGCCTCTCCGACATGACCGAGCCCGAGATGCTGCGGGTGGTCGAGGCCCTGAAACAGCGAGGTTTCAAGCCCGGTTTCAATGGCGGTTCAAAGGGCAGTAAATCGCGCCCGGCGGCGCCCCGCACGGATCTGCGCTACATCCACGTGCTCTGGGGGATGCTCGGCAAGGCGGGCGTCCTGAAGCGCCCCGGCCGGGACGGGCTCAACGCCTTCATCCGCTCGCGCTTCGAGGGCAAATGGCAGTCGGTGCCGATCGACGTGGACGCGCTGCGCGATGCCGGCCAGATCAACGACGTGATCCGGGCGCTGCGCGATATGTGCGCCCGCAACGGGGTCGAGGTGGGCAAATGACCGCCGTGGCACCAGTTCGGGGGGGGGCGACATGATCGCTGACTGGCCCTTCGCACCCCTCACGCCCCTGAAATACGGCGCGATCATCGCCGATCCGCCCTGGTCCTACGAGATGTATTCCGAACGAGGCCTCGCCAAATCGCCCGAGGCGCACTACGGCACGATGTCGGCCGAGGCCATCGCCGCGCTGCCGGTCGGTCATCTGGCGGGCCGCGACTGCCTGCTGTTCCTGTGGTCCACATGGCCGCACGTGCCGGTGGCGCTGGACGTCATGAGGGCATGGGGATTCCGCTACAAGACCGGCGGCGCCTGGGTGAAGCGCACCCGCAAGCACTGGGGTCCGGCGTTCGGCACCGGCTACATCCTGCGCTCGGCCACCGAGCCCTTCCTGATCGGCACGGTGGGCTCGCCAGAGATCTCCGACAGATCGGTGCGCAACCTGCTGATCGACGCCACCCGGCGCGAACACAGCCGCAAGCCCCCCGAGGCGCGCGAGATTGTCCAGCGCCTCCTGCCCCGTGCCTTCGCCTGCGAGCTGTTCGGCCGCGAGCCGTGGCCCGGCCACGAGGTCTGGGGGAACGAGGTCACGAAGTTCGGGGGCCCGGCATGACCGAGCTGCCCCGCCCGCCCGCGCATGTGGAGCCCTATGTCCGCATCCTCGGCCTGGACGGGGCGATCACGTTCCTGATGCATTTCGGGGGCGGGGAGCTCTACCTGCCCCGGACGCCCGGCGCGGCGTCGCCGGTCGAGCCCCTGCTCGGGGCCGAGGCCGCCCGCGCCCTCGGGCAGGCGGCCGACCGGCTGCCCAAGCGCGTCCCGACCGCAAAACCGTGGATCGCATCAGTCTGGCGAGCCCGGGGCTTGTCCGTCACGGAAATCGCGCGCAGACTGCACGTCAGCGACGTCGCCGTGCGCCGCTGGTTCAAGCAGCCTGCCATCCGTGCGGCGCTCGACCCAAAACCCGGCCGCGATCCGCGCCAGTTTCCCCTGATCTGACCCCTCCCCGCAAACCGTTGTGTCTAGCTGCATGTCGGTGGTCGGGCGAGTCTGGGCCGGCAATCTCCGCGGGGCCGGGCATGAACATCCTGCATCTCCAGACGAGCCAGAACGGCATCGCCTTTCTCAGGCGCCACGAGGGCGACGTTCTGCGCGCCTACCGCTGCCCCGCCGGTCACTGGACCATCGGCGCCGGTCTGACCGCGGCCTCGGGCGTTGTGACGCCGCGCGCGGGCATGACGATCACCGCGGAGGAGAGCGGCAGACTGCTGGCGCTGGCGTTGCAGCGCAACTACGAGCCCGCCGTGCGCCGAGTCATGCCGGGGGCACACCAGCATGAGTTCGACGGCGGCGTGTCGTTCCATTTCAACACCGGGGCGATCGGGCGGGCGTCGTGGGTCCGGGCGTGGATCGAACGCAACTGGGGGGCTGTGGCCGACGGGCTTCGGGCGTGGCGCAAGGGCGGCGGCAAGGTCCTGCCCGGCCTCGTCCGGCGGCGCGAGGAGGAGCTGGCGCTGATCCGCGACGGCATCTACCGCAGCGCTCCCGCTGCCAGCACTCCGCCCGGATTCGCCAAGGTGGTGCTTGTGCTCTCCGGCGACGAGATCGCGGCGGCCCGAAAGGCGCTCGCCGCCTTGGGCTACGATGTCGGCACCGACCCGGGGCGGTTCTCGGAGGCCGGTATCCGCGCGTTCCAGGCCGACCACGGCCTGACCGTCGACGGGACCATCGGCCGCGCTACGCTCAGCACACTCCAGCGCGTGATCGACAGCCGTGCCAAGGCCGCCGCTGCCGGGACCGTCACCACCGGCGGCGCGGCCGAGACCGGCACCGGGCTCGCGGAATCGGCCGTGCCCGGTGGCGAGGCGCTGGGGCCGGTGGTGCTGGCGGTCGGCCTGATCTGGCTCGCATGGCTCGCGTGGCAATACCGCGACACGATCGCTGCCGCGGTCCATCCCCATCTGCCGCGCGCCGCGGCCTGGCTGAGGAGCTTCTGATGGAACCTGCGTTTGGCGAGGCGCTGCTCGACCTGATCGACCGCTACGAGGAGGAGGGCACCCCGCTCATGGAGATCGCCTCGGCGCTGGAGCTTGCGGGCTATGCGCTCGACGAGCGGATGGAGGACGGCGAATGAGCGCCCCGCTTGTCGCCCTCGCCGTGCAGATCGGCGTACCCCTTATCGAAAAGGTCCTGTCGCGCCAGATCGGCCCCACCGGTGGCGCGCTTGCCGCCGACGTGATCCGCGCCATCGCCGACCGCACCGGCACCACGCCCGCCCAAGTCGAGCGTCTGGCGGAGACCGAGCCCGCGCGCGTCATTGACGCCATGCGCGAGGTCGAGAAGATGACCCCCGAGCTGGTCGCGCTCTATGCCGCCGGGGTCGAAAAGCAGTTCGCACTGATCGAGTCCGAGCGGGCCGAGCCGCTCTGGGTGCGCGCGTGGCGGCCGCTCGGCATGTATGCACTGGGGCTGCTGTGGCTCTGGAATATCATCCTGCTTCATGTCGCCAACGCGATCTGGAAGATCGCGCTGCCGCCGACCGACCATGCCGTGCTGATCCAGATCAGCGGCCTCTACATGGGCCTCTACATGGGCGGCCACACCGTGAAGGATATCGCCGACAAGTGGGCGGGCCGGTGATGGAGATGGATATCGCCCCGGCGATCGTCTGGGCGGCGGGGATCTCCACGCTGCTCGGCCTCGGCACCACGATCTGGAACATCCTCACGGGTCCGGCACGGCACCTCCGCGCAAAGGCGGTCGAACTGGAGGGCCGTCTCGGGCGGGTTTACGGCCGCGTCGAACGCATCGAGCAGATCCTGAACAATCTGCCCGGCCATGGCGACATGCACGCCATCCAGCTGTCGATGGAGCGGATGCACGGCGATCTGCGGGAGATGCGGGCGCTGATGGACGGCAACGGCCGGATCATGGAGCGGCTGGAGAGCATCGTCACACGGCACGAAAACCACCTGCTCGAAGGGGGCAAGCGTTGAGCGACTACGAGAACACCCAGATCCGGCCCGACGCCCGGCTGATCATGCTGAAGGCGCTGCAGGCCCAGATCGACAACCGCCTTCACAGCGGTTTCCTGATCGAGGAGTTGCGCGCCTTCGGGATAGACCGGAGCCGGGAATGGGTGCATGGCGAGGTCCGCTGGCTCGCCGAGATGGGCGCGGTGACCATCACCGAGGCCGGGACAGTGCTGGTCGCCACACTTACGGAACAGGGCGCGCGGCACCTGCGCCGGTCGGTCGCGATCGAGGGCGTCAAGCGCCCCTCCCTGCCCGGAGGCTGACGTGACCGGCTCGCCGCGCGGGCGCGGCCGCCTCTCGTCGATCGATCTCCTGCCGCCCGAATGCGACACCATCGTCGCCTGGGCGGCGCAGGAGCTCTCGAAACGCGATACCAGCCAAACCGAGATTTACGCCGGTTTCGTGGAGCGCTGCGAGGCGCTGATGCGCGAGCACCGCGGCGAGCTCGAATTCCGCATCCCGGCGTTCTCGTCGTTCAACCGCTACAGCCTGCGGCTGGCGCGGCTGACCAGTCGCCTCGACCAGACCCGTGCCATCGTGGCGGCGCTGGCCGACAAGTTCGACCCGGCCGATGCCGACAATCTCACGGTGATGACCACCGAGACGGTGAAAGCGCTGGTGTTGCAGATGCTGGCGGAGGCCGACGAGGACACCATCGACCCGAAGGGGGTCATGCAGCTCGCCGCCGCCTTCAAGCAGGCGGTGCAGGCCCAGAGCATCAGCACCGACCGGCGCCGCAAGGCCGAGGCGGATTTCGCTGCGAAGGTCGATACGGCGGTCAACACCGTCGCCCGTGCCAAGGGTCTTTCGGCCGATGCGGCCGAGGAGATCAAGGCCCGGCTTCTGGGGGTGAATTGATGGCCGTGGGATCGGAATGGCGGTGGGTCGCGCCGGACGGCCGCGAAGGCCGGTGGCGGTGGTGCCGCGCAGAGGCGATGCGGCGCGGCATCTGCGCGTATCACGGCTGGTCGCGGTTTCACCACGGGCTGCTGGGCGATCTCTCGGAATATGGGTGCGCGATCATGTTTCAGGACGCCAGTCAGGCGGGATGGCGGATCGAGGAGCGGGCACGGTGAGCGCGCCGATCAGCGAGAAGGAATGGGCCACGGCGCGGCGCGAGGCGATGGCCGTCATGCCGCGGGTCGTGGACCAGGTTGGCCTGCCGAACGTGCTCCTGCCCTATCAGGCCCGCGCCGTCTCGATGCTCGACTCCGTTCGCGACTGTTCCGCGCTCTTCATCGAGAAGTCCCGCCGGGTCGGCCTGACCTGGGCGCTGGCCGCCTATGCCGTGCTGCGCGCCGGACGCCAGCGCGCCGCGGGCGGCATGGACGTGATGTATATCTCCTACTCGCGCGAAATGACCCGCGAGTTCATCGACGCCTGCGCGATGTGGGCGCGCGCCTTCTCGATCGCCGCGGGGGCGCTGGAGGAATGTCTGTTCGACCAGGGCGACGAAGAGGGAGACAGGTCGATCCAGACCTTCCGCATCCGCTTCGCATCGGGGTTCGAGATACTGGCGCTCTCCTCGGCCCCGCGCGGGTTGCGCGGCAAGCAGGGCGTGGTGATCATCGACGAGGCCGCCTTCGTCGACAACCTTGCCGAACTGATCAAGGCCGCGATGGCCTTCCTGATGTGGGGCGGGCAGGTCGTGATCTGCTCGACCCATGACGGCGTCGACAACCCGTTCAACCAGGGCGTCCAGGACATTCTCGCGGAACGGTCGCCCTACGCCCATCTGCGGATCGATTTCGACCAGGCGCTGCACGACGGGCTCTACGAGCGCATCTGCCTGGTCAAGGGCGAGGACTGGACGCCGGAGGGCGAGGCGGAGTGGCGCCAGAAGATCATCGCCTTCTACGGGGATGGCGCCGACGAGGAGCTGTTCTGCGTCCCCTCGGCCTCGTCTGGCTCATGGCTGCCCGGTCCGCTGATCGAGGCCCGCATGACGCTGGACACGCCGGTGCTGCGCCTCGAGCTGCCGCCCGACTATCTGCACCGCTCCGAGCTCGAGCAGGCCGCGCTGCTGGCGCCGTTCATGGAGGAACTCGAAGAGGCGCTCGGGGAGCTCGATCTCGATCCGCACTATGCGTTCGGGTTTGACTTCGCGCGGGTGGCGGACCTTACAGTTGGCGTTTTGCTGGCTATTGAAGGGGCGTTGAAACGCCGTTTGGCACTGACCTTCGAACTGCGCAATGTCCCCGGCGACGAGCAGAAGCGGATCGTGGCCATGGTGCTCGATCACCTGCGCCACCGGCTCGTCGGCGCGGCCTTCGACGCCACTGGCATGGGCTGGACCGTGGCCGAGGACATGGGCCGGAAGTTCGGCCTGCGCGAGACGGAGGATGGCTCGGGCCTCGTCTGGGCCATCAAGTTCACCGAGGACTGGTATCGGCTGCACATGCCGCCGCTCAAGACCGCGTTCGAGGATGACGGCATCGCGCTTGCCGCCGATCCCGAACACCTCTCGGACCTGCGCTCGGTCAAGCTCGTGCGGGGCATTCCGCGCGTCCCGGCCGTCCGCGAGGGACAGACCGGCAAGAAGCGGCACGGGGATTTCGCGATCGCGCTGGCGCTGGCGTATTTCGCGTCACGGATGCGCTGGGTCGAATACGGCTACCGCCCGGTGTCCGGCGCCGCCCGCGCCGCGCTCGACAATCATGGTGCCGAGGCCCGGCCCGTGCGGCCCTGGTGGCGGCCGCCTCTCGGGCGCGGGTTTCGGGGAGGGATCATCTGATGGCCAGAAAACCGCAAATCCTCGACCGCTGGGGCCAGCCGATCCGCCGCGAGGTGCTGACGCAGGAGGTGGCGGCCGCGACCGTGGGCGGCGTCCGCTCGCCGATCACCGGCTATCCCGGCGACGGGCTCGACCCGGTGCGGCTGGCGCAGATGCTGCGCTCTGCCGACATGGGCGACCCGGTGCGTTACCTCGAACTGGCGGAGACGATCGAGGAGCGCGACCCCCATTACCTCGGCGTCCTCGGCACCCGGCGCCGGTCGGTCAGCCAGATCGACGTGACGGTGGAGGCTGCATCCGACGCCCCGCGCGACGTCGAGATCGCCGACATGATCCGCGACTGGCTCGGCCGCGACGAGCTGGCCGAGGAGGTGTTCGACATCCTCGACTGCATCGGCAAGGGCTACTCGTTCACCGAGATCATCTGGGACACCTCCGAGGGTCAGTGGATGCCCGCCCGCCTGGAATGGCGCGACCCGCGCTGGTTCCGGTTCGACCGGCGCGACCTGACCACGCCCATGCAGCTCAACGACTCTGGTCGCGAGGTGCCGCTCGAACCCGGCAAGTTCATCCATGCGGTGATCAAGGCCAAGTCGGGCCTGCCGCTGCGCTCCGGCATCGCCCGCGTCGCGGTCTGGGGCTGGATGTTCAAGGCGTATACGCTTCGCGACTGGGCGATCTTCGTGCAGACCTATGGCCAGCCGCTCCGGGTGGGCAAATGGGCGGCGGGGGCATCGGAGGCCGACAAGGACACCCTGTTCCGCGCCGTCGCCAACATCGCCGGGGACTGCGCCGCGATCATCCCCGACAGCATGAGCATCGAGTTCGTGCGGGCCGAGGCCGCCTCGCAGACGAGCGATCTCTACATCAAGCGCGCCGACTGGCTCGACCAGCAGATCTCCAAGGCGGTGCTGGGCCAGACCGCGACCACCGACGCGATCGCGGGCGGCCATGCGGTCGGCCGCGAACATCGGCAGGTGCAGGAGGATATCGAGACCGCTGACGCGCGGGCGCTGTCGGCGATCCTCAACCGCGACCTGATCCGGCCCTGGGTGATGCTGGAGTATGGGCCACAGCCCCGGTATCCCCGGCTGCGGATCACCCGGCCAAAGCAGGAGGACCTCACGGGGCTGGCGAATGCGCTGGACAAGCTGGTGCCTCTCGGGCTGCGCGTCGAACAGTCGGTGATCCGCGACAAGTTCGGCCTGCCCGAGCCCGCCGAAGGGGCCGAAATCCTCCAATCCGGCCTGCCGGTGCCGCCCGCGACGGGGGGGCTGGGGCCCAATCCGTTTATTAAACGGGTTTCCGGCGAAATTAAACGGGGTTCCGGGGAGGAACGACCCGAGACCGCCCTCAACGCGGAACGGCCGTCAGCGGCCCGCGCAGCGCCTCCCACCGCGGAGGAACTTCTGGCCGACCGGATGGCGGTTGAGGCACAGCCCGAGGTCGAGCGGATGATCGCGACGATCGAGGCGATGCTCGCCTCGGCCGGGTCGCTCGAGGAGTTCCGCGAGATGCTGCTCGCGGGCTTCCCGGCGATCGACAGCGGCGGGCTGGCGGCCCGGCTCGCCGAGGGGATGCTCGCCGCCCACATGGCCGGGCGCGTGGCGCTCGAGGGCGAGAGCGATGGCGGCTCCTGACGCGCAGCTCCGGGGCGTCCTCGGGCGGCCGTTCGCCGAGCAGGTGGCCGCCTACCGGCTGCGGCTCGGCAATCTCGTCCCTACCGCGCGTTGGGACGATCTCCGCCACAGTGCCCATGACCGGGCGTTCATGGTGGCGGGCGCGACAAAGGCAGACCTGCTCGTCGATCTGGCCTCGGCGGTCGACAAGTCGATCAGCCAGGGCACGGGGCTGGAGACGTTCCGCAAGGATTTCCGGGAGATCGTTGCCCGGCACGGCTGGCACGGTTGGACCGGCGAGGGCACGAAAGGCGGCGAGGCGTGGCGGACGCGGGTGATCTACCGCACCAATGCCGCGACCAGCTTTGCCGCCGGTCGCCGCGCCCAGCTCGAGGAGGCAGGCTTCCCGATCTGGATCTACCGGCACGGCGGATCGCGCGAGCCGCGGCCGGAACACCTCGCCCTGGACGGGGTGGCGCTGCCGAGCGATCACGAGTTCTGGGCAACCCACTCGCCGCCGAACGGCTGGGGGTGCAGCTGCTATGTGGTCGGGGCGCGGTCTGAACGAGGTGTGCGCCGCCTGGGCGGCGATCCCGGCAAGACCCTTCCCGAGGGCTGGGACCGGATCAGCCCGAAGACCGGCGCGCCGGTCGGGATCGACAGGGGCTGGGACTATGCGCCGGGGGCGACGGTCACCGATACGATCCGCGACCTGTCGGGCAAGCTGGACCGGCTGCCCGAAAGGCCCGCCATCGACCTCATTCAGGACTGGGTGCGTTCCGGCACCTTCGGGCGCTGGATGCGTGACCCTCACGAGGGGTTTCCGCTCGTCCGTATCTCCGACCAGGACGCCGAGCTGATCGGCGCGCAAGCCCGCGTGGCGGTGATGTCGCCCGAGACCATGGCCAAGCAGCTGCGGGAACACCCCGAGCTGACCGCATTCGACTATGCCGAAGCGCAGGGCGTGGTTTCCAATCCCACCCGCAGGATTCAGGATGGCCCCGGCAGCATGATCTACACCCTGGAGCCGGAGGACGCCTCGGGCTTCGTCCTCGTCGTCAAGGCGACCAGGACGGGTCAGGGCCTCTTCATCACCAGCTACCGCCGTCTCAGCGCCGATCAGGCTGCGCGGGACCGCACCGTGAGGCGGCTCTTGCGCAGGGGGGTGGAGAGATAATGCAGGCGGCAGGGCCCCGCACCCGGTTTCCCGGAAACCCTGCATGGCGCTCCGATCATGGGATCGTGCTACGGCCGCGAGATTCTTACCGTGTCACGCCTGCAGGACAAATGTAGTCATGAACATCATCGAAATCAACGAGGACGAGATCACCGCGGCGCTGGAGCGGCTGGCCTCGGCCATGACGAACATGATGCCGGTGATGCAGGACCTCGGCGAATTCCTCGCCACCTCGACCCGCGATCGCTTCACCGAGGGCACCGGGCCAGACGGCACGCCCTGGGCTCCGAAGAGCCCGGCCACGCTCGACGCCTATGCCCGGCGCCGCGATCCGGTCGACGACCGGCCGCTGTTCGGCCCGACCCGCCGCCTGTCGTCGGAGATCCACTGGTTCGCCACGCCGGACAGCGTCGAATGGGGCTCGTCGCACATCTATGCCGCCACCCAGCAGTTCGGGGCAGCGCAGGGTGCGTTCGGGGCCACGTCGCGCGGATCGCCGATCCCCTGGGGCGGCATCCCCGCCCGCCCGTTCCTCGGGCTCTCGGACAGCGACCGGGCCGAGATCGCGGACATCGTGGCCGAATGGCTCGAGGGAATCGCCGCCGGGGGTTGACCGGCCGCACGGCCCGGCTCACTCTGGGTCTCGGGCGGTCGTCCGATCCGGCCACTCCTGCCGCGACGGCGCCCCTGCCCTCCGGCCAGCCCACCCCGCAAACCGTTGTGTCTATTTTGACAGCGGGCCGCCGGGCAATCTCGGCCCATGTCGAGAGAGACCCAGCATATCGCCCTGATGCAGGCCCGTCCGCTGCCCTCCACCGAGGAGGGGCAGGTGCCGGACTGGGTGCATCTGCTGCCCGGCGGCAGCGCCATCCTGACCCGCGACGGCCGCGGCCCCTACCGCGTCCCCGATCCTGCGGCGGTGATCGCCGCCAGCCTCGACGGCGGCAAATTGCCGATCGACGAGAACCACGCAATCGATCTGGCCGCGCCCCACGGTGATCCCTCGCCCGCCCGCGGCCATATCGTCGAGCTTCAGGCCCGTGCCGACGGCATCTGGGGCCGCGTCGAATGGACCGGCACGGGGCGGGCGCTGCTCGTCGACCGGGCCTATCTCGGCCTGTCGCCTGCAATCTCTCACACCCCGCAGGGTCAGGTGCTGCGCATCCTGAGCGCCTCGCTCGTCAATCGCCCCAATCTGCGCGGCTTGACCGCGCTCCACCAGGAGGAAAGCATGTCGCTCATGCAACGACTGGCCGAGTTGCTCGGCCTGGACGCGGCTGCAGGCGAGGAGGCGCTCGTCGAGCGTGTTACCGCGCTGCACCAGCAGGCCGGACAGCAGGCGGCGCCCGAGCTGACCGCGCTGCAGTCGCAGCTCACCGAGATCGGTGTCGCGCTCGGGGTGGCAGGCGATGCCGCCCCCGAGGCGATCGTCGCGGCCGCCCGGGCCGCGAAGGGCGGCGAGACCGCCACGATCGTCGCGCTGCAGTCGGAGATCACCGATCTGACCACGCGGTTCAACACGCTGTCCGAGGCCACCGCACGCGAGAAGGCCGCGGCGTTCGTCGACGGCGAAATCCGCAAGGGCCGCGTCTCCGTCAAGCCGCTTCGGGATCACTACATCTCGATGCATATGCAGGATGCCGCGCGGGTCGAGAAGGAGATCGGCGCGATGCCGATCCTCGGCCCCGGCCCGAACCCGGCGCCGGTGGTGCCGCAGACGGCGCTCCAGAGCGAGGACCCCAACGCCATCGCGGCGCAGGCCCGCACCTACCAGAAGAAGCTGGCCGATGGCGGCATCGAGATCGACTTCGCCTCGGCCGTGATCGCCATCAAGGAGGGCAAGTCGTGATCCCCACCTTCATCCGCGCCTACGCCGCCACCTCCGTCATCCTCGGCAGCCGCATCGTGGCCTTCGCCACTCCGGCCGCCTCGCAGGGCATCACCCACGCGACCGGCCCCGAGGACCCGCTGTTCGGGGTTTCCGACCGCATGGGCGCGCCGGAGGGCGGCATGTGCGACGTCCACCGCGGCGGGCTCGTCTCGGTCGAACTCGGCGGCACGGTGGCCGCGGGCGACCCGCTGACCTCGGACGCCACCGGCCGGGCCGTCAAGGCCGAGGCCGCCGGTGGCGAGACCATCCGCATCGTCGGCTGGGCCGACGAGCCCGGTGTCGAGGGCGACATCGTCGATGCGTTCCTCGCCGTCTCGCTGCTCCACGAACCGGCGTAACCGCGCCCCAGAGAGGACTGATACATGAGTGCCCCCAATCGCCCCTTCGTGGTCGACCCGGTCCTGACTGCCATCGCGGTCGGCTACCGCAACACCAGCGCCATGCGGATCGCCGACCAGGTGCTGCCGCGCACGCCGGTCTCGGCCGAGAAGTTCAAATGGACCGAATACCCGATTTCCGAGGGCTTCAACGTGCCGGATGCTCGGGTCGGCCGCCGCGGCCGCGTCCAGCAGCTCGAGTTCGGCGGCGAGGAGCGGACCTCCTCGGTCGAGGACTACGGCCTCGAGACTCCGATCCCCTTCTCGGATATCGACGCCGCCGCCGAGGCGCGCGCCCGCGGCGTGTCGTCCTACGACCCTGAGGGTCACTCGGCCGCGATGCTGACCGACACGCTGGAAAACATCCGCGAGGTGCGGGTGGCGCAGCTCGTCCATGACCCGGACACCTATGCCACAGGCCGCAAGGTGGCGCTCTCCGGCACGTCGCAGCTCTCGGACTATGCCAATTCCGACCCGATCGGCGTGATCAAGTCCGGGCTCGAGGCGACGCTGATCCATGCCCCCAACACCCTCGTGATGGGGCGTCAGGTCTGGTCGAAGCTCAATTCGCACCCGAAGATCGTCAACGCGGTCAAGGGCAACCTGACCGAGGAAGGCATCGTCTCGCGCGCGGCGTTCGTGGAGCTGTTCGCAGGCGAAGGCGTCTCGCAACTGCTGATCGGGGATGCGTGGTATAACACCGCGCGCCCCGGCCAGCCGGTCTCGCTCGGCCGTGCCTGGGGGAAGCACATCGCCATGCTGCACCTCAACCCCATGGCCACGGCCGAGGGTGGCGGCATCACCTTCGGCCTCACCGCCCAATACGGCGGCAAGATCGCCGGTCGGATCGAGGACAAGGATGTCGGCCTGCAGGGCGGCGTCCGTATCCGCAGCGGCGAGCGCGTGAAGGAGCTCGTCGTCGCCCGCGACGTCGGCTACTTCATCCAGAACGCGGTGGCCTGACATGAGCCGCCGCAAGAAGCCCGCCGATACCGAGGCCGTCAGCGACGCCGCCATCCCCGAGCCGGGGGTGGCGGCCGAGACGGCGATCCCGCCCGCCGCGGATGCGCCGCAGGACAACCCCGTGACCGGACTCGACCCGGCCGGGATCAATACCCGGAGCGCCGAAGACAGCCTCAAGGGCGATGCCCCCGAACAGGCCGAGGCCGATCATGGCGGCGGTGCCGCCGAGCAGGCGGAGGCGGCGGCATCCGGGGCCGCCTCCGCGACGGATACCCCGGCGCCGACCAATGACCCCGGCGAGAGCGACGAGGGGGCGGCGGACTCCGCCGCCGCCCCCGAGGTGCTCCCCAAGCCGGAGCAGCGCCGGTTCATGCTCGCGGGCCATGTCCTGCATGACGGCACGTCCTACGGGCCGGGCGATGATCTCGACCTGACGTTCGACGAGCACGCTCCTCTGTTTGCGGCCCGCGTGGTCCGGCCCTGGGCAGATGGCAAACCGGTAGAGGTCCGCTCGCCGGTCTGACGCACCCGGCAGAGCCCGCCCCCGTGGAACGAGGGGCCTGCCCGGCGGCGGCGCGTTCGCCGCCGGGACCATCACAAGACGAGAGAGCGACCGATGTCCGATCATGATGGCCTGCCCGTTCCCGGCTACCGCCCCCAGTCCGATGATGCCGTCCGGGCAGTGACTGCGTTCAAGCACGCCGAAGAAAACGTGCTGCGGATGCTCGATGCGCTGGGGGCCGAAGGCGCGGCCGATCCGCGCTGGATGGCGATCGGCCGCACCGCGATCGAGCAGGGCTTCATGGCCGTGAACCGCTCGATCTTCCGGCCCGACCGCGCCCGCCTGCCCGAGGACGGGGGCGCATCGTGACCTACGCCACGCTTCAGGGCCTGATCAACCGCTACGGCGCCGGGATGATCGAGCAGCTGACCGACCGCTCCGATCCGCCCGCGGGCATGATCGACACCGAGGTGGTCGCGCGGGCGCTGACCGATACCGACGGCATGATCGACGGCTACCTGCGGGCCCGCTACAGGACGCCGCTCGCCGAGGTCCCGCCGCAGGTGGCCGACATCGCGCTCTCGATCGCGGTCTGGAAGCTCCACCGCTACGCCCCCAACGAGAAGATCGCCGAGGACTACAAGGACGCGCTGCGCGTCCTGCGCGAGATCGCCGGGGGCACCATCGTGCTCACCGCCGAGTCCGTCGAGCCCGTGCCCACCGGCGGCACCGGCGCCCGCATCACCGATCGCGAGCGGCCCCTGACCGAGGCCAATCTCAAGGGGTTCATCTGATGATCGACGCCATCATCAGCCGCCTCGGCGAGCGTGTGGACGCCCTGAAGGGCCGTATCCGCGGCGGGGCGGATTTCGCGCGGCTGATGGCGTCGAAGTCGTTTCAGGACGCCTCGGGCGCGACCTATGTCCTGCCGCTCGCCCTGCGCGGCGGGCAGGCCGATGCCGCGACCGGCGCCTTCCGCCAACAGCTCGACCGGATCGTGGGTGTGGTGCTGATCGTGCCGAGCACCGATCCGCTCGGCACCGGCGCCCGCGATGCGCTCGAAGCCCGGATCGAGGCGGTAACCGCCGCCCTCGCCGGATGGCGGCCGCCCGGTGCGATCGGGCCGCTCCGCATCGTCCAGGGGCGCATGATCAACGTCGGCGCTGGCCTGCTCGTCTACCAGCTCGATTTCGCCGTCCAGTCCCAGTTGAGGATCAACCCGTCATGACCGACCGCAAGTCCATGCCCATGCCGCGCCAGGGCGGCAGCTACATCCGCAACCCCGACGGCTCGCTGCGCCCGGCCGGTGGCCCCGCGCCCGCCCCGAAACCCGCCCCCACGGGCGCGGTGAAACCCCCTGTGAAGGAGGCGTAAATGGCCATTTACTGGGACGAGAAGGTCTTCCTGCTCGGCATCGAAAGCGCCTATGGCACCGCACCCACGCTGACCGCGGCCGACGCGATCCTCGCCACCAATATCCGGCTGCAGCCGATGGAAGGCCAGGACGTCAGCCGCAACCTCGAACGGCCGCATATGGGGGCGCAGCCCACCATTCCGGTCGACGTGATCAGCCGCCTGGCCTTCACCGCGGAGATCCTGCCTTCGGGCGATGCGGGCGTGCCGCCGGTGATCGGCAAGCTGCTGCGCATCTGCGGCTGTGCGCAGGTGATCGTCCCCGACACGTCGGTCGCCTACAGCCCGGTCTCGCGCGGCCACGAGTCCGGTGCGATCCATCTGTGGATCGGCGACACCCGCTACGCGCTGATCGGCACCCGCGGCACGGGCACCGTGCGGATCGCCGCATCGGGCATCCCTGTGGTGGACTTCGACCTGACCGGCCTCTTCGTCATGCCCACTGAGGCAACCCCGGTGTTGCCCGACCTCGACGATCAGCTCGAGGCCGAGGTGCTGGTGGCCACCACCGCCAACACGCCGGTGTTCTCGATCGACGAAGTGCCGCTCGTGATGCGGTCCTTCTCGCTCGCCTTCGGCAACCAAGTGGAGCCGCGGTTCCTGATCGGCTCGGAGCGGGTGCTGATCACCGGCAGGTCGGAGGTGATCGAGACCACGGTCGAGGCTCTGCCGCTGACCGCCCTCAACCCCTTCGCGCTGGCGATGGCCCGCACCCGGGTGCCGGTGGTCGCGAAACACGGCACCGACGCGGGTAACACCGTCACCGTCTCGGCCCCGCTCTCGCAGATGCAGCGTCCGGCCGGTCTGGAAGAACAGCAGGGCATCAAGGAGTGGCCCCTGCGCCTCGTCCCGCAAGCAACCTCCGCTGGCAACGACCAGTGGACCATCGCCTTCACCTGAGCCCCGGAGACCCCGCACATGTTCAAGATCGTCCAGAACCCGACCTTCAAGCACCCGGTGAAGATCCGCGTCCCGGTGGACGGGGGCTTCGCCAATCAGGAGTTCACCGCGACGTTCCGGGTCGAGCCCTGGGACGAGGTGAAGGCGCTCGACAGTGATCCGGCCGGGCAGCTGCGCCGGGTGTTCGTGGGCTGGGAGGGCATCACCGACGACGGCGACAAGCCCATCCCCTATTCCGACGCCGTGCGCGACCAGCTGATCGGGCTGCTCTACGTCCGGGTCGCCCTGCTGCGCACCTACGTCGAGGCGATCACGGGGGCCGCCCGGGGAAACTGATGGCGGCGGGCTGCGCCTGGGCGCGGGGCGAGCTTGGCCGCACCCGCCGCAGCGAGGCCGAGGACGACGCCCGCCGCTGGGGGTTGAAGCGGGCGCCCGGGCGGCGACGCGATGCGCCCGAGGCGGGCATCTGGCGGCAGCACGTGCCCGCGCTGCAGGCGTATCTCGCGGTCGCGGGGCAGTGGCGGACGGTGTTCGTCGCAGTGTCGCCCCCGGCAGTGGGCCGGATCGTGGCGCTGGGGCTCGACTACGCCGCGGCCCGGGCCGGGCTCGCGCTGGCGGGGATCGAGGTGAGCCCGGAGGTCTGGGCGCAGGTGAGGGCGATCGAGGCAGGAGCGATGGAGGCAATGAATGAGCGGCGCTGAACTTCGCCTCTCCATGCTGCTCACCGCGCAGGGCGAACAGGCCCGGCGCGAGTTGCAGGCCACCGGCAAGGCCGCGGCCGACCTGCGCACGGCCGCCACCGGCGCCGGTGTCCAGGTCACCGGCCTCGGCGAGGCGGGCGAGGCGGCGGCGCAGGGCCTCGGCACGATGGCGGCCGCCAACGACAACCTCGGCCGGGCCGCGGCCGAGGCGGCTTCGGCGATCGAGGGACAGGGGCAGGCCGCCGAGGCGGCAGCACAGGCCACCGACGCGGCGCGTCAGTCGGCCGACCTCGCCGATGCGGCCTATCGTCGGCTGGCCTCGGTCGCCGGGATGGCGCTCGGCACGATCGTCGGCGCGGTCTCGATCCGCGCGATCGCGGGCATGGCCGACACCTGGAGCGATCTCTCCGCCCGCGTCGGCCTCGCCGTCGGAGACATGGACCGCGCGGGCCCGGTGATGGACCGGCTCGCCGACATCGCCAACCGTACCTATTCGTCGCTGACGCTCACGGCCGAGGGGTTCCTGCTGAACTCCACCAGCCTGACCGAGCTTGGCTACCGCTACGAGCAGCAGCTCGACTATCTCGAGTCGGTCAACAACGCGCTCGTGGTCTCCGGCGCCCGGGGCGAACGTGCCGCCCGCGTCTCCGAAGCGCTCGCACGCGGCATGGCCTTGGGCGAGTTGCGGGGCGATGGCCTCAACACCGTGCTTCAGGACGGCGGCCGGATCACCCAGCTGCTCGCGGAGCGGCTCGGGGTGACCACCAACGAGTTGCGCAAGCTCGGCGCGGACGGGGCGATCACCGGCCGGATCATCTACGAGGCGCTGACCGGAAACCTTGAAAAGCTGCGCGCCGAGGCCGAGTCGATGCCCGCGACGATCGAGGACGGCTTCCAGCGCATCCAGAGCAACCTGCTGCGCCTCGTCGGCACCATGGACCAGGCGGTCGGTGCCTCGGCGGGCGTGGCGAGCGTGCTGATTTCGGTGGCCGACAACCTCGACCGGATTGCCGTCTATGCTGGCCTCGGCGCCGGGGTGCTGGCACTGCGCTACACGCCCGCGATCGTCGCGGCGGCGGCTGGCACCACGGCAGCCACCGCCGCGGTCAACGCCTTCCGGCTCGCGCTCGCGCGCTGGCCGCTCGGGCTCGCGCTGATCGGGCTCGGCGAGATCGCCTACCGGCTGTCGCAGATCGAGCGCGTGGCGCCGGGCACGGGCGATGCCATCGACCAGGCCCAGCAGGCCCAGACCCTGCTCAACGACGCGCTCGAGGAGTTTAACCGCGACCGCTCGCCCACCGCCCGCACCCGGCTGATCGAGCAGGCCACCCAGACCCGCGACCTCGCCGCGGCGGCGCTGGCGGCGGCCGAGGCGGAAATCCTTCTGATGCGCGCCGAGGCCGAGCGGTTCAGGAATGCGCCCGTCGAAGAGCGCGGCCTGTTGGGCGACATGGTCGACGACGCCAACCAGCGAGAGCTCGAAGCTGCTGATGCGATCGTCCAGTCGCTATCGGATGGCCTGGCGACCGCCCAGGCATCGCTCGAACGCGCCGCGAACACTTCGCTCGCCCCGACCATCTCCGCCGGGGCCGAAGCCGCCACCCGGCTCGCCGACGAGATCAGCCGCGCCCTCGGCGCGATGCAATCGCTCTCGGCCCAGTCCATGACCGCGCTCGATGACGCCCGCATCCGCAACCAGCACGCGGGTGATCCTGTGGCGACCGCGCGCGGGCTTGCCGAGGCGCGGATGCGCCGCGCGCAGGAGCCGATCCGCGCCGACCTCGGCGGCAATGCGGGGCGTGAGATATGGCGGCTCGATGCCGAGGTCAGCGCCGAGGGCGAGCGCGCCGCCGAGATTGCCCGGCTCGATGCAGACACCGCCGCCCGTACCCGCGGCAGCCGCGGCGGCTCGTCCCGCGCCACCGAATCCCAGGCCCGCGGCGTCGATCAGCTGATCGCCTCGCTGCAGACCGAGCTCGACCTCCTGCGCGAGACCGATCCGGTGATGCAGGAGATGATCCGGCACCGCGAAGCCCTGGCCCAAGCGGAGGAATGGGAGCGGCAGGCGATCGAGGATCTGATCCGCACCCGGCTGGATGAGTCGATGGTGCTCGACCAGGTGCAACGCCAGATGGAGGATGTGCGGGAGCTCGGCCACGACGTGATCCGCGGCATCATGCAGGATCTGCGCGACGGCGCCTTGGCGGGCGACATCCTCGCCAACGTGCTGGACCGGATCGCCGACAAGCTCCTGGACCTCGGGGCATCGGGCTTCGCCGACATCCTGTTCGGCGCCAAGGGCTCCAGCGACGGCGGCCTTCTCGGCGGGTTTATCGGCGGGTTGCTTGGCGGGGCCAAGAAGAACGCCCTCGGCGACGTGGTCGGCGAGCCCACGATGTTCGCCTATGCCGACGGCCGCCTCGGCGTCATGGGCGAGGCCGGGGCCGAGGCGATCATGCCGCTGACCCACGCGATGGGCGAGGGCGTGGGCGCAGTGATGGGCGGGGTCGAGACCACGCTGCCGCTGACCCGGCTGGCCTCGGGCAAGCTCGGTGTCGAGGTGCCCCAGCCCTTCGCCATGGGCGGCACCTTCGGCCATGTCCCGCCGCCGCCGATCCGGCCCGGCCGGGAGGATTTCGGGCGGACGCATGGCGGCGGCACGGGCGCAGAGCTTATCGGCACGCTGCGGATCGGGCTCGAGAAGGGCCTGACCGCGCAGTGGCAGGGCGAGATGCGCGGTCTCGCCATGGAGATCGTCGATCGCGGCATCGACCAGTACGACCGGCACCTGCCCGACCGCATGGCGCAGATCGGTGCCGACCCGCACCTGAAGGGATAGGATATGGCGTTCAGCTTTCCCCTTCCGTGGTCGCAGTTCGCCGGTCTGATGCCGATCGCCAGTTCGGTCTGGCGGCTGCGGCGGTTCGAGACGGTTGCCTGGACCGCCGACTCGCGGCCGTGGGTGTCGCGCCTCGCCGAGCCGCGTTGGCATGTCACCGTGCGCATGGGCGTGATGGACCTCGACGAGGCGGCCGAGCTGCAGGCGCTGTTCGACCTGCACGGCTCCGACTATCCGTTCCGGCTCCACGACCCGAAGCGGCCCGGGCCCCGGCTCGACCTCGACGGCACGATCCTTGGCGCCGCGACGCCGACGGTAAACGGGATCGAGGCCGAGGGGTTCGAGATCGCGGGCCTGCCTGCCAACTACACGATCTCGCGCGGCGACCTGATCTCCGTCAGTCACCCCGGCCCGATGCGGCGCGCGCTCTATGCCGCGATGTCGACGGTCGCGGCCGACGGCACCGGCGTCACGCCGGTGATCCCTGTCCGGCCGCGTCCGCGCGAGACCGCGACCGTGGGCAATGCCGTGTTCCTCGCCCCCGCCACGGGTCTGATGCTGGCGCTGCCCGATACCTTCGATCCGGGCGAGCCCGAGGGCTATGTCGTGCGCGGCATGGCCTTCGAGGCCGTGGAGTATTGGTGATGGCACGCCATGTCGATCCCGCCGTCACCGCCTGGCGCCAGAGCGGCAAGCCCATGGTTCAAAGGCATTTGATCTGGGTCGAGGCGCAGGCGCTCGACGGCACCCCCATGCACGGCGGGTTCTGGGACGGCCAGCACGATGACCACCTGCCGGTGGTCCGGCCTCTGGACGGTGTCGTGGCCAGCCGCCTCTATCACGCGGGCGGCGGCGTGATCGAGGTCGAGCCGGTGGGGCATTTCTCGGGGCTCGACATCAATCCCGCCCGGGTCACGCTCTCGCCGGTCACGCCCGAGGTCGATGACCAGCTGCGCCTCCTCGTCCTGCGCCGGGCGCCGGTCGAGCTGCACCGTATCTGGCTGGATTTCGAGGCGCGCCAGCCGATCGCGGCGGGGCATGTCTGGTTCACCGGCCGGATCGGCCGCGCGCCGCTCACCACGCCCGCCGCCGGAGGTTCGGAGCGGCTCACCTACACCATCCTGCCGCCGACCCGCGATCTGACATTCGGCAACCCGGAGCCGGTCTCGGACACGATCCAGAGCCAGCGGCAGGGAGATCGCATATTCCGCCACCTCGCCACGGCAGGCGTGCGGGAAATCCCCTGGATGCGGAAGGGATAAGCATGACTCACCCGCCCCTCCCTGTCCTGCCCGCCGACCGGCCGAAGGGCTGGCATGGCCGTCTCTATGCCTGGGCGCTCTCGATCGCCGCCACGCCCCACGAATACGGCCAGCACGACTGCGCCCTGTACGTCGCGGGCGGGCTCGACGCGATGTACGGCACCGATATCGCCGGGCGGTTTCGCGGGCGCTACACCACCTATCGCGGCGGGCTGCGGGCACTGCGCCGGGAAGGATTCCGCGATCATCTCGACCTGCTCTCGCACTTCGCGCGGCCGGTCGATCCGGCACTGGCACAGATCGGCGATATCGCGGTGGTCGACACGCCCGACCATCCGGCCATCGGCTTCGTCATGGGCGGAGATCTGCAGATGCTGACCCTCGACGGGCTGATCAGCACGCCCACGCTGATCGAGACCACCGGCGGGATCATGCGCGCCGCCCGCGAGGTCTGGCGCACATGAGCTGGCTCGCGCTTCCCCTCCTGACGCTCGCGGCGCTGCTCGCCACCGCCACCCCGGCCGAGGCCCAGCCGCTCTTCGCCGTGGTCGGCGCGCTCGTCTCCGCCGCCTCGGCGGCCTGGGCGGCGATCGGCACCGGCGCGCTGGCGACGGCCGTCAAGCAGACCGTGCTCGGGTTGGCGCTGTCGAAGATATCCCAGATGATCCGCGGCACCCCGCCGCCGCCGGGCGTCCGGCGCCGGGTGGACTTCGGCGGCGACCGGCCGCAGCGGGTGATCGTCGGCTGGTATGCGACGCCGGGGCAACTGCTGTGGGAGGGCAGCCACGGGCAGGCGGGCAAGGCGCCCAACGCCTATTACAACAACGTGATCCTGCTCTCGGTCCTGCCCGTCCAGGGGCTCACCGGCGTCCAGATCAACGGCGCCGCCGTCGAGCTTGGCGACACGCCGCACCCCGATTACGGCCTGCCCGTGCTCGACTACCGCGAAGGCAATACCGACCATCTCTGGGTCAAGTTCCTCGACGGCCGCCAGACCTCGGCCGACCCGATGCTCGTCGCCAAATATGGCGAGGACGAAGAGTTCGCCTGGACCGACGACATGATCGGCCGTGGCTGTGCCTATGCCATCGTGACGACGCGGGGCAATCACGAGCTCTGGGGCGGGCAGCCGCCCTCGGCGCTGTTCGAGATCGAGGGCATATCGGTCTACGACCAGCGTCTCGACGGCACCGCCGGCGGCAGCGGCCCCCAGCGGCTCGACAACCCCGCGACCTGGGCGCACAGCCTCAACCCGATCGCGGTGGCGCACACGATCCTGACGGCCGGTCTCTCCTGGGAGGGCCAGCACCTCTACGGCCCCCGCTGGCCGCGCTGGATGATGCCCGCGGCCAATGTCGCCGCCGCGCTCAACGCCTGCGACGTGCCCGCCGAGGACCTGGACGGCAACCCGGAACCCTCCTACCGGATCGGCGCCGAGCTCGACCTGTCGATGGAGCCACGGGCGTTCATCGCGGAGGTGTTCAAGAGCTGCAACGCAGATACCGCGCTGTGCGAGGGGCGCTTCCTGATCCATGTCGGCCCGGCCTCCGCGCCGGTGGCGTATTTCACGGATACGGACTGCTCGATCTCCGACCCGCAGGAACTCGACCCGTTCAAGGACCTTCAAGAGGCTTTCAACGCCGCCGCCGCGACCTTCCCCGACCCGGAGCAGGGCTGGGTCGATGCACCCGCTCCGGCGCGCTACCACCCCGAATGGGAAGAGGCGGACGGCGGGCGGCGTGTCGTGCACATGCCGTTCCCGCTGGTGCCCTGGGTCAGCCAGGTCCAGCGGCTGGAGGAGTCCAAGCTCGCCGATCAGCGCCGCGGCCGGGTGCACCGCGTGGTGCTGTCGCCGCCGTTCGGGCATCTCTCGCCTCTCGACTATGTGGCGTGGAGTTCTACCCGCAACCACTACAGCCTGAAGCTCTTCAAGGTGGTCTCCGTCCGCGACCACCTCAACGGCTTCGTCGAGGTCCTGCTTCTGGAAGAAGACCCGGACGACTACGATCCGCCCGCGCTTCTGCCCCATTCGCCCGTCCGCCCCTCGCGCCCGCAGATCCCGCCGCAGGCTGTGCCCGGCTTCAACGCCTTCCCGCATGTCGAGCTTGACGGGGATGGCAACCCCCGCCGCGGCGGGGCCCGGATCATCTGGGATCCCGATGGCGCCGAGGATGCCAATGCGGTGCTGATCCGCTGCCGCGCGGGCGGCGATGTCGGCAACGGCTGGACCATCCGCATGGCCGAAATCGGCGCCGGAGAGACGCTGGTCTTCGACGGCCTGATCGGCGGCGAACCGTTCCAGTTCCGCGCCCGCCTCGGCGGCCCGGCCCGGCCGCTGCAATGGACCGACTGGATCACGGTCGAGGTGCCGTTCGTCGGTGTCTCCGAGCTCGACCTTTCATCCGGCGTCAAGGGCAGCATCGCCGCCGCGCAGAGGGACGCCGCCGACGCGCTGGAGGCTGTCGGCGTGGTGCAGGGCAACCTCGACGATACCGCCCAGACCCTGCGGCAGGATTTCGAGGCGGCGGACGTGCTGCTGTCGCGGTCCATTGTTGACCTCAACACCGCCCGGCTGGGCGACAACCTGATCCCGAACGGGATGTTCTTGGGCGGCGATCTGGCGCAATGGTCGGATGTGGCGCCCACGTTTTCGGTGATCGAGCGCGGCCCCGGGCATGGCGCGGCAGCGGTCCTGACCGCGCCCTACGCCCATATCCTGAGCATCCAGCAGCGCGCCACGGGGGCTGACGGCACCGCGCTCTTCGAGTCCCCCGTCCAGCCCGGCGAGCAGTTCCAGGGCTCGTTCCTGTACGCGACCGGGGGCGGTCAGCGCGATGCCACGCTGCAGATGCGGTTCCAGTTCCGCGACGTCGAGGGGGCCATCGTGCCCTCGGGTTCCTCGATCGTCCGGGCCGTCGGCAACGTCTCCAACATAGCGTGGGCCGCAACGGATTTCGCGCCGGTCGTCGCCCCGGCCGGGGCCGCCACGCTGACGATCATCATCCGTCGCAACGGCGGCGGGGCGGGAGAGGCCTATCTGGCCGCGATCAAATGCGACCGGCTGGATGGCGCGGCGGCGGCGGCGATCTCGGCCGAGGCCAGCATCCGCGAGGGTGCCGACCAGATCATGGCGGGGCAGATCGGCAGCCTGACCACGCGCATGGGGACGGCCGAGGGCAACATCACCGTCGCGCAGCAAACCGCCACCAGCGCCAGTCAGGCCATCTCGGCCATCGACACCACGGTGACCGCCGAATACGGCACATGGGAGGCCATGGCGACCCAGACTGCGGCGGCGGTGGCGACGGCCAACACCGTGCAGGCGCAGCAGCGGCTGGGGGTTGTGGCTGGCGCGCAGGGCGCATCGCTGGAGCTGCTGGCGTGGGACGGCGCGGCGGGCAGCGGCAACGCGGTTGTCCTCAGCACCGACATGCTGCTGATACAGGACGGCACCGGCAA
>Ga0172382_10002315_pt1 | contig 32286 bp, 23 predicted proteins | sample Leawel138RmetaG_FD_122245 | JGI IMG/M metagenome (GOLD analysis project Ga0172382, IMG submission 122245) | Leachate microbial communities from a municipal landfill in Southern Ontario, Canada - Leachate well 138R metaG | ecosystem: Engineered > Solid waste > Landfill > Unclassified | place...
GCAGACTTCAGTGACGACACCGGCGATGATCAGCTGTTTTTTACCAGTTGCCTTGACCGCGCTAAGGAAGTCCTCGTTATCCCAGGCGTTGATCTGCCCAGGACGGGCGATGTAGGGAGCGTCGGGGAACATCTCTTTGAGTTCAGGAACGAGCGGCCCGTTGGGGCCTTGCTCAAAACTGGTGGTCAAAATGGTGGGCAGGCCAAAGTATTTTCCGCAGGCGGCGGTGGCAAGAACGGCGTTCTTGAATTCGCTTGGAGCGAAGTCTTGTACCAGGGAAATAAGGCCGGTCTGGTGGTCGACGAGCAGAAGTGCAGCGTCATCTTTGTCGAGTTTCTTGTAAGTAAAGCTCATGGATAAAAGACCCCTTTAAGGTTTGATAAAGAGAAGTCTAGCAGGTGATCTGGTTCAGCAGAAGTGCCCAGATACAGAAACTAGCGTTCTGGAATTATGAACACCCGGGTCGTCTGCGCTTTAGACAGGAGCGGGAAGATCTCGTTCCCAAGGCAGCGTACCGGAGAATGTCGACTTGAGATGCTCGAGGAGCATCCTTACTCTCACGAGTCGAGTTTTTCGGGTGGGAATCACAGCAAAAATCCCATCTGGCTGAGGTTCATACTCGGTACGTATCGCCACGAGACGTCCGGACCGAAGGTCGTTGGCCACGATAAACAGCGGAATCATGATTAGCCCCAGTCCCTCGGCTGCTGCATCGCGCATGACCTCTCCATTGTTGGTCTGGAGACGTCCGAGCATAGGCGAAAATCGTTCGGAAGTCGGCTGCTCCCGAAACTGCCAGTGCCGAGCGGCCGTCTGATTGGTGTAGGCGATGGAACGATGTTCGGCAAGTTCGGAGCGCTGTCTCGGAACCCCGTGACGGCGAGCGTATTCAGGGCTACAACAGACCACTCTTCGAGAGTTGGCAAGATGAGTGACCTGATCGTAGCCTTCTGCAATCCGGTTGGTGATTCGAACTCCGAGTTCAAACCCTTCAGCACTGAGATCGAGTTGATGATCGTGGAGTTCGAGTTGCATCTGCACACTCGGATGCATCTCGAGAAACTCACACAGTACTCCACCCAAAAAGTGCGTCGCGAAACTGACAGGAGCACTGATCCGAAGGGTCCCTGAGACCCGTCGGTTATCGCTTGCCACTGCTTCGGCTGCGGACTCTAAGAGGTGAAGGGCCTCTGACGCCTGCGCAAGATAGATAGCGCCGCGTTCGGTGAGCTGAACCCCGCGGGGCGAGCGAACGAACAACTCAACGCCTAAAGCTCGTTCCAACTTGGCCACTCGCTGACTGACCATCGACTTCGTGTAACGCAGGACCCGAGCGGCTTTGCTAATGCTTCCTGACTCCGCGACCGCCTGGAAAGCTCGTAGGTCTGCAAGATCATAGTGACCGATCAGTTGCGAACTAGGTTCTGGTTTAGGTGCCGCCATTCCCAGCCTTGCGCCTTTAGGGGCAGCGGTACCTGCGAAAAAGTTTAGCTCGGCCATCGAGTACATCCACCGGGCCAAGTTGCTGATGCGCACCCTCCAGAGTTAACACTCTGTTTACAAACAAAGCCTTTACCGGGGCTTTATCGGTGGGATAACAGTCTCAGAACACACTCCTCGATTTGTATAGAGTCTCCTCGCACCCGCGGGGAGTTTTTTTTTGCCCTGGGAGTCGAGAGGCCCTCAGCATGGGTGCCTGGAAGGTCTTTTTATGCATTCGACCTTGAGCCCGGACTTTGGATCCGCCCTCTCGGAGATTTTCGGGTTTTCAGAGTTCCGAGGCCGCCAGGCCGAGGCCGTAGCCGCCGTGGCGGAAGGCCGCGACAGCTTTGTACTCAAGCCCACCGGGGGTGGGAAGTCCCTCTGCTTTCAGTTGCCGGGGATCGTACTGCCCGGCAGCACCGTGGTCATTTCCCCCCTCATCGCCCTCATGGACGACCAGGTCCAGGGACTGGTTCAGATGGGAGTCCGGGCAGCCGCACTCAACTCTGCCATGGCGTGGGAAGAGCAGTTGGATGTTCAGCGCCGATTGGCCGACGGGGAGCTGGATCTTTTGTACGTCTCGCCGGAGAGGGCGGTGACGGCTCGCTTTTTGAATCTGGCTTCCCGCATCAAGATCAACCTGTTCGCGGTGGACGAGGCCCACTGCGTGAGTCAGTGGGGCCACGACTTTCGACCCGAGTACATGCAATTGGGCCCGGTCTGGGAAGCCGCCCCCCAGGTCCCCCGCATGGCCCTGACCGCCACCGCCGATTCCCGGACCCAGGAAGACATCATCAAGAGACTTCCGTTGCGCACTCCGGTGGTCATCCAGTCCAGTTTCGATCGGCCGAATATCAAGTACCACGTGGTGGTCAAGAGCAACGCCAAGCAGCAACTTTTGAACTTCTTAGACGAACATCACCGGGGCGACTCCGGGATCGTCTACGCCCAGACCCGGGCCCGGACCGAGCAGATCGCGAGTTTCTTGAAGCAAAACGGATGGAACGCGCTGCACTATCACGCGGGGATGGAGCCCGAAGAGAGAGCCCGGGTGGGGCGCGCCTTCGTGCGGGAAGAAAACCTGGTGGTGGTTGCCACCATCGCCTTTGGAATGGGGATCGACAAGAGCAACGTGAGGTTCGTAGCTCACATGGATATGCCCAAGAGCCTGGAGGCCTATTATCAGGAAACAGGACGAGCCGGCCGCGACGGTCTGCCCGCCAACGCCTGGATGGCTTACGGCCTGAAAGACGTGGTGGGTCTTCGCATGCTGGCCGGCAACTCCCAGGCCCCGCTGGAGATCCGCAAGGTCGAGGATCGCAAACTCCAGCAAATGCTGGGCTTTTGCGAAACGGCGGGTTGTCGGCGTAAGCTCATTTTGAACTACTTCGATGAGGAATACCCCGACCGCTGCGGAAACTGCTGCAACTGCCTCCAACCTCCCCCAACCTGGGACGCCACTGTGCCCGGGCAGAAGCTCCTTTCGGCCGCCTACCGCACCGGACAGCGCTTCGGCGCCGGCTACCTGATCGACGTCTTGTTGGGCAAAGACAACGAGCGTGTCCGACAAAACCTGCACCACACCCTGAGTGTGTTCGGCATCGGGACGGAGCTCAAAGAGAAGGGCTGGATGAGCCTGGTGCGCCAACTGGTGGCCGGCAACTACCTGGTCCCGGCCGCCGACGGCCACGGTGGGCTCCAGCTCGGGCCCGAAGCTAGCGCCTTGCTCAAAGCAGAAACCAGGCTCCAGGTCCGCAAAGACCAACCGACCCAAAAGAAGCAGAGCACCAGAGCAACCCGGGAAAAACCCAACTGGAGCGACCAGGAGTCAGAGAATCTGTTCGAGGAGTTGCGAGCACTACGGCTCCAGCTCGCTCGAGAGCAGGAGCTTCCCCCCTACATGATCTTTCACGACAGCACCCTCAAGGAGATGGTGGATCATCGACCTCGCTCCTTGCGAGAATTCGCCCAGCTCAACGGGGTGGGAAAAACGAAACTGGATCGCTACGGAGAGGCCTTCTTAGCGGTGCTCAAATAAGACCGGCTCAACCCCCGGTGCCAGCAACTCAAACTGCTCAAGGCGGCCTACGATCCTTATCGTTTCCTGATCGATCTCTACTTTGATTAGCTCATCCAGGGCCGCCGCCGAGGCCGGATCCTTTGCAAAAAACTCGGCCACCAGTTTATCAGCCGGTGTCTTTTTCCACTTTCCACCCTCCGGCCCCACCAGGGCCAGACCCAGTTCGGTGGCCTTGTACTCGGCGAAGTATCGCTTTTGCATAGTGGCCATGGCGGGGTAGTCTATCACCAGACCCTGAATCGGTCCGGAGGCCTTCAAAACCGTCTGGTTAAAGGCTTCTGCATCCATGGGTGCGGTGCCGTACAATTTAGCGGCTTGCTCATGGATATCGAGCAACTGCTGCTTCCACGACTCTAGAGTGGAGGGTTCCACCTGACCGATACCCATCATTCCCCGACCCTCTTCGCTGGCCAGGGAGTTGGTCAATTGGGCGAAGTCCACGGTGATGGTCTGGCTCAGGTGAGAGTAGCCAGGCGAGTGTTGGGAGAGGAGCTTCTGCAGGCGGTCCACAGCCTCAGGCTTCAGTTCGCCTGCTTCCAGGGCCCCCTGGATCCAGGCGATGGAAGAAGAGGCGTAACCGGCACTAAAAAGATTGACGCTGACCGTCTCCGGTCGAGACTGCATGGCGCCTGCTAGCTTGAGCGGCTGTTCGACCAACTCCAGAGCCTGCTCTAACTCTTTCTTCTCCAGCCGCTGATCGGCTCGCTGAATCAGCAAGCCCACCAGGGCTCGCAGGCCCCGATAATTGATGTCGGCACCGCCGGCCTGCAGGTGAGTCTTGGCCCGGAAGACCGGTTTGCTCATTCCGTCTTTCAAGATAGGGAGAAGTTCGGAATCAAAAGCGGCTATCTGCTCGGGGGCGTCTAGAGCGAGCATCTCCAGATCGTCGCCTAGACCTTCCGGCAACTTACCGGACAAAACCGGTTCCAGCACCGGATAACCGTTTTGAGCCGCAGGCACCTCGGCCTCATAACTCTCGGTCACGGCTACGAAGCCTGGGACTCCGGTCGAGGGAACTTCAGCAGTAGCTACTGGCTGGGGGTCTGCCGGACTCGATGTGGGATCAACCGGTCGAGAGCAGGAACAAAGTACCCCCGCAAGCCCAACCACGATCCATATTTTCCAGCGTGCAATGAGTCGCATGATAGGCCACCATAACTGTTCCCCCGGGTTTTGACAAGATGGTTTCACCGAACACTCTCACGGCATATGCTCCCCAATCCGATAGACCGAAAACGGGATCACTCCCCAGTCCACCGGCAGAGGCCCTTGCCAGACCAGGTCCAGGGAGTGCAGGCCGGGCCAATCGCCGGCAATCAGATAACTCCCGGGTTGGAGTCGCCGTACCCGCTCCAGAATCTCCGCGCGAACCTCCTCGGGAAAAGCGGTGGCCACCACGAAAACCACCGCCGCTGCGGGCCAGTCTTCCTCCAAAAAGTCGGCGCAGCGGAACTCCGCGGGCAGGTCCAGGCGTTTGGCAACACGCTGCGCCCGGGCCACCCAATCGGCTTCCAACTCCAAACCTAGCCCGGTGAATCCGCAAGCGGCAGCGGCCAGAACCACTGTACCTCGCCCGGACCCCAAATCCAGAAGCTGTCGGGGTCCGCCCTCCTCCACCACCCCCAGAAGCTTCACCACGGTAAGCACCGGGGTCTCCCCGAAGATCCTGGATTCGCTGCCCACCCTGGAAGGATCGTGGAGATCCACTCCGGCAAACTCGCGCTTCAGCGCCCTCATCAGCGGCTTGAACCAGGGCTCCCTTCGCAGTGCCCAGGCCTGATAAAGTTTCAGACTACGGCTCCAGAAGACCGCCCGCAGTCGAGAAAAGCCTTTAAGCCTGGCCCGCTGGGTTTCTCCCCTCCGATCAGCTCGCAGAAGAGAAATCCCGACTCACGCCGAATGGTGCGGCCATGTCATTGATCTTTCTAGCAGCAATCATCGGGATGATCTTGTTGGCGGGGGCCGGCTTCGCCTTCTTAAGGACCTGACCCGGAATAACTTTCTGCAGTGGTCCAAAGCAGTAAATTCAGCCTGCTGAGTTTATCCTGCCTGGTGGTCGCCAATACCATCGGGGCGGGAGTCTATACGACCTCGGGCTTCACCTTAGACGATCTAGGAAGCCGTGAGGCTGTGTTGGCGGTCTGGGTGCTGGCCTCCATCCTAGCCCTGGCTGGAGCCTACTCGTTCGGGGTCCTGGCCCGGGCCATCCCTAAGTCCGGCGGAGAATACCTCTACCTCTCCCGCCTGCTCCACCCCGGAGCGGGTTTCATCGCGGGCTGGGTCTCGCTGATCGCGGCTTTTGCAGGGGCGGAAGCTTACGCCGCCATCACCATGATGGAGTATCTCGAATTGGATCACCTGGTGGACTTGCATGTCGGACAGATCAAATTCGAGCTGTTGCTCTCCCTGGTGCTGCTGATCGCGCTGGCCGCGCTCCACGGCACCCTGGTCAAACTCGGAACCATACTGCAGAACCTGACCGTGATCGCCAAGGCACTGTTTATCCTGGTGATCGTGGTGCTGGCGAGCTTCCTGGTACAAGCTCCCACAGACGTTGCTCAGGCAGTGGAGCACACTCCCTGGGACTGGCCGGTCAACCTGATGTGGGTCTCGCTCTCTTTCACCGGCTTCAACAGCGCCATTTACGTGGCAGAGGAAGCCGATGACCCCCGCCGCAACGTGCCCCGAGCTCTGCTCATCGGTACCGTGGTCACGGCGGTCCTGTATCTTTTGATCAACGCCGCCATGCTGTACTCGGCACCCATCGAAAAGCTGGCCGGGGTGCCCAACATCGCCATGGTATCGGCCGATGCAATGGGGGGGGCCCGCTTGAGTCGTGCCGTTCAGGTCCTCGTTCTGCTCTCTCTTTTCACTCTCATGTCCGGGATGGCTGTGGCCGGGCCCCGGGTGGTGGTCAAAATGAGCGAAGACGGCTTTCTCCCCCCTCTCACCCTGCGAAAAGCCGCCTTTATCCAGTGCCTATTGGCCCTGGTCATGACGTTTTACTCGGATCTGGTGAATCAACTGACCTATCTCAGTCTTACCCTGAGTCTGACTTCGGCCGTCACGGTGGCTTGCATTTTCCTGCTGCCCAGAGAAGAGCGCGGCCATATCGTTATACCTCTGGTCTACATCGTCGGCACCCTGGTGGCGGCGGCGGCTTCGGTCAAGACTGTCCCTTTGGCCAGTCTGGCGGCGCTTGCCACGATCCTCTCCGGAGGGATCATCTACGCTCTCTTTTTCGCCTCTAAGGGCCCGGACCAGGAGCCTCTAAACCCTGAGAGAACCCTGGAAAATCGTGAGTAGCAGAAGAAAGAACTGGGAACTCGAGCGCCGACTACAAACGGCTTGCCTACTCATTATCACAGCGATTCTCTGCGCGATCGCGGCGTTTTGGATGCGGGCGGTCTTGATCCCGTTTGTTCTTGCCTTCTTTCTCTTTCTACTACTCGAGCCGATGGTTCGTGTGCTGGAAAAGCGCGCGCGCATGCCGCACCCCCTGGCGGTCTCGGTCACCTTGATGTTTGTGGGAACCTGTCTGCTCTACACCAGTAGCGTGGTCACCGGCTCGGTGGGCGGCCTCATTGAAAGTTCAGACGAATACACCGCCCGCATTAGTGAACTCATCGAAAGAGTGTGGGCCAAGTATCCCACTTTAGAGGACCGCTTCAAAGCGATCTCTCAGCAGCAGGTGCAAAAATTCATCGACAGCGTCGGCTCTTTTATCGGCGCTCTTACCAACAGCGTTGTTTATCTTATAAGTCAATTCACCGTGGTCTTACTCTTCCTGATGTTTTTGCTCTTCGGAAGCAAGGGCCACGGCGAGTTGACCGGTGTCCTGGCCGACATCGACCAGAAGATCAAGAACTACATCCAGGTCAAGACGGCCATCTCTCTATGTACCGGCCTGTTAGTCGGACTGCTGCTCCACGTGTTGGGCGTCGACCTGGCTTTCGTGTTCGGCCTGATGGCGTTTCTTCTCAACTTCATCCCCAACGTGGGCTCCATCATCGCTACCCTACTACCCCTGCCGGTTATCCTGGTGAGTCCCAGCATGAGCACCACCGAGGCCATGCTGGCCATCATCCTACCCAGTACTATCCAGTTCACCATCGGCAACATTCTGGAACCCAAGCTCATGGGTGACTCCCTGAACCTCTCCCCGGTGGTCATCCTATTCTCGCTGTCGGTGTGGACCGCCCTGTGGGGTGGGATCGGAGCCTTACTGGCGGTGCCGATCACCTCGATCATCCAGATTTTGAGCGAGCAGTTGGAGTTTACGCGCCCCATCGCCGCCGTACTTAGGGGCGACATCATCGCCCTGATGACCTACAAGAAGCCCGACCTGGATACCGAGAAAAAGAGGGACAAATCGGTCCCCAAAGACCTTCCGGAAGCCAAGATCGACGAACTCTACGATGACATCAAGAGTGTTCAGAAGACTCTTTAGCCGAGCGTAAGTCCAGGTAGGGTAAAACCATCTCCCCTGGAGTACCGGAAGTCTTAATGGTCCCGGCGGCGCGCATGGTGAGGGTCACGGTGCCGGAATCAAAGTTTCCAAACTTTCCCTCGACCGATTGGAGCTTTGGCCTGAATCGCTCCCACCCTTTGAACTCATTGAGCTTACACGGTTGATAAACCTCGGTGCGATCGACCGTCTCGTCACCGTTAAAATCATACTCCACCGTTACTTGAACTGTCTGAGGTTGGGGTTCCTCCGAGTCCACCTGAATCATCAGTCGTGGCTCCACATCGGCTTGATAGGTACCCAGTAGCGCAGGGCTTTGCCAGCTCTTGGACTGGACAAACTCACTGGGCTCGACGGTGCGCCGTGCTTCAAGCTGCAAGTCATCGGACTTGAGGTACAGGCGCGAAGTGTCTCCGGGATACTCGAAAAAGAGCAAGGTGAAGGCAACCGGCACGACCATGGCCGCCAAGAGCATCCAGCGGCGCTTGTAACGGGGCACCCTCCGACGATCGGAACCCGCCTCGGCGTCGTCTCTTGCTAACTGAAAAACTCGGGTACGAGTTTGCTTGGAGAGCTCTCGGATGGGGAGCTTGCGGAAGGCCTCACTATCGGCCTGAAAATCCTCCAAACGTGCTCGCCACTCAGGTGCAGACTGGAGCAGCCCCGATACCGCCGCCTGCTCTTCCCGGGTGAGCTCTCCATCCTGGTGGGCGGAAACTAATTCGTCGTCGACCAAACTCACTCGTGGGCCTCCAAATATCGGCGCACCTGGGCCCGGGCCCGGGCGATGCGACTCCTCACTGTACGCTCCGGTACCCCCAGGATCTCCCCTAATTCCAAATAGCTAAAAGATCCGCACTCCCGCAAGACCAGCGCCCAGCGATACTCCAGACCGAGGCTCACCACCGCTGCCAACAGGCCCGCTTCGGTGCTGACCTCCTCGACGGGGGCTCTACGATGGAGCTGCCGGTGCGCTTCCACCAACTTCCGGCAAAGCCACTTCTCTTCGGTTTCCTCACCCAGGTGGATCAGATCCCGGTGGATGCGCCTCCATACGTCGAAAAAAAGGCTCTCGATCCGGGTTTCACTCTCTTCGAGCCGCTGGCACATAAAGTACAGATAGTCGGCGCGGCTGTTATACAAGTGCTCAAAAGATTGCATCGGCAAAGGTCCGTTCGCAACGACTGCGGGTCTACCTCTTCAGGCTTCGCAGGAACCCTTCTCAGCGGTTCGAATCGGCGGGAGGAGCCCTGCCCTATGAATAGCATCGCTGTATTTCAAAGTTCATACTGGGCACGGACCTTTCTCTTACTCGCCTGGTACTTGCCCCTCCTCGGAATCTTTCTCAACAGTTTCCCGCTCAATGAACATTTCCCACCGCCGGGTACCGGCTACTACGATTCCGGGCGGACCATCCTGACGGTTCTTTGTTTGCTGGGCTTTCTCTTTAGCAATTATCACCTTAGATTGCCGGTAAGCCCGGCCGGGCGGCTGTTCACGCTCTTTCTCCTTTGGAGCCTACTTTCATGCCTGTTCAGTGGAGCGGTCTTTGAGACTTTGCTGTTCTGGCAGACCTGGGCCGCGGTCCTTTTTTTCTTTCTAGGGATGCGAAGAGTGGGACCCAAAACTAGCTCCATCGTGGCTCGGACTGTCTGTGTCCATGCTCCGATCCTCTTGTTTTCCATACACGCACTGTTACCGATTTTTTATGAGCCGGAGTTCTTGAGAATCGGGGGAGCTTTCGACCTGGCGGGAGTCCTGGCGAACTGGCTGCTGCTACTTCTGCCGGTGTGCCTATACGATGCTCTGGACGGAAAAGGAGTTCCAGCCTGCCTGGCAGGCCTGGCGGGAGCTTTAGCCCTGGTGGCAATCTGCTACACTTTCTCTCGGGCCAGTTGGATCATCGCTCTCTTCACCTTGGGTATGAGTCCGCTCCTGGCCGGGAGGTTCGAATTCAGACGGTTCAGTGCGGCAGTGCTCTGGGTTTTCTCTGGAACGTTGGCCTTGATCGTACTACGAACCCAGATGAGTACTCAGGTCTGGTCCGTCGCCTTTCTTGTCCTGGTGTTCTTGCCGCTGGTGGTGGAGACGGTTTGTAAGAGAGTTCATGGGACCCATTTGCTAAAGCTGGGCAGCGTGCTCCTTCTGGCCGGGCTGTTGGTGTGGGGTCTGACTTTTACCAGTTCCATGCAAAGCGCTCGAGACATGACCAGCCGGCGGATGGACAATCTGAAGAGCTATGACAACTCGAGCCAGGCCAGAGTGCAGCTCTGGATCGCGGCCGCCAAGATGGCGGTTTCCAACCCCTGGCTAGGGGTTGGACCCGGTGAATTCGCGTCCAATTATCCTCGGTATCAAACCCGCTTCTACTACTACAGCGACTCGGCTCACTCAGCCGGGCTAGAGCTGGCGTCGGAGGTAGGCATCGTGGGTCTGGCTTTTTTCACTGCAGGCTTGCTGGCTCTTCTTTTCGCCCGAACGCGCAAATTCGATCCCCTTCAAAGGTTCGCTCTTCTGGGTCTGTTTTGCGGATTGGGATACGCTCAGATCGATCTCGCCTACCAGATTAGTTATTTCTGGCTCACCATAGCCGTGTTGTGCCACCTGGCCATTCCCCCGGCGAGCAACCCGGAGCCGGATAACCGAGTGAGCCCACTTCGCGTGGTCCTTGGAATCGTGGCCGTGGGGCTCGCTTTCTATCTGGTTCCTCCTCTGCGAAAAATGGAAGGTGCGCGGCAAATAAAAGATCCCCAACAATCTCTGGAAGTGCACCAGTATGTTTTGAAGCGACTACCCTGGTGGAGACGGGCAGTGATCTCCACCTACCAGATCAAGCTGGAAGAAACCGAGACTCTGCCCACCTTTGAAGAGACCGAACTGTTGCTGCAGAGTGGAGAAGGCTTGGCCATCACCCACGCCCTGGCCGGCAAATGGTACTTACACAACGACGACTTCGCCCAGGCGCTCCAGGAGTATCGAAAAGCCCTGGCACTCGATCCCTGGAACGACCCCACTTATTACGGAGATCTTCGAAGGATCGGGGTTGCCCTGTCGGATCAGGCCCTGATCCAGGAAGCCGAAAACACTCTCCTGACCAGGTATTCCTTTGAGGAGAGCATGCTGGCCCCCCCGGGCCATCGGGACTTTTTGCAGTATCGCTTGCAAAGATCCCTTCTTGACCTAGCCGACGGTCTCAACCCCCTTGAACAGCCTCTGAAGACCGAGCCGATCTACCGAGCTCTTTATGATTTCCGGCCCAGTGCCAACGTGGCTTTCGGCCTAGGAATCTCTTTGCAGCGACAGGGCCGAACGGAGGAAGCCCGGCCGTACCTGGAGGAGGCCCACCGCAAGCACCCCATGTTTCCTCCCCCAGGCTCTTTCTGAAGGTCGGGAGAGCGCACTTGAGAAAGGCATCGCCATGACCTATATTCTTGCTCTCGATCAAGGAACAAGCTCGTCCCGGGCTCTGATTTTCGACGCCCGTGGAGAGATCGTGGCGCTCTCCCAAACGGAGTTTCCCCAGTACTATCCTCAGCCAGGCTGGGTCGAACACGATCCGATGGAAATCTGGGAGAGCCAGATCCAGGTAGCCCGCCAGGCTTTAGACCAGGCAGGCCTCAAAGCCGACGCGATCAAGGGCATCGGCATCACCAATCAACGGGAGACCACGATTTTGTGGGACCGAAAAACCGGGCAGCCGGTCTCCAACGCCATCGTCTGGCAGGACCGCCGCACCTCTGAGCTGTGCAAGGCCTGGAAGGCGCGCCTGGGGGCCGAGATCACCAGCAAGACCGGACTGGTGGTCGACGCTTACTTCTCCGCCTCCAAGATCGCCTGGCTACTGGACAACGTGGACGGGCTGAGGGCCCGGGCCGAGGCGGGAGAGATCGCCTTCGGAACCGTGGACAGTTGGCTGGTCTGGCAACTGACCGGAGGCCAGGTCCACGCGACCGACACCAGCAACGCCAGCCGCACGATGCTGTACAATATCGAGCACCTTCAATGGGACAAAGAACTGCTCCAGGAGCTCAACATCCCGGAAAGCCTGTTGCCCCGGGTGGTGGAAAGTTCCGAAGTGGTGGGGACGACCAGGCTGTTAGGTGGAGAGATCCCCATCGCCGGCATCGCCGGTGATCAACAATCGGCTCTGTTCGGCCAGCGCTGCTTTCAGGCGGGTATGTCCAAGAACACCTACGGAACCGGATGTTTCATGCTTCTGAACACTGGAACCGAGCGCCATTATTCCAACAACCAACTACTCAGCACCGTCGCCTGGACGGTAGGGGGCCGGACCACTTATGCCCTGGAGGGCTCGGTCTTTATCGGCGGGGCGGCGGTCGGCTGGTTGAGAGACGGCCTGGAACTCATCGAAAATTCCAGCGAGGTGGAAGGCCTGGCCGAAACTGTCGAGGACAACGGAGGCGTCTACTTTGTGCCTGCCTTCAACGGCCTGGGCTCCCCTCACTGGGACCAGGATGCCCGGGGTCTTTTGATCGGGCTGACTCGTGGGACCACTCGAGCTCACCTGGCCCGGGCTTCTCTGGAAGCCATCGCTTTCCAGGTGGCGGATCTGGCAGCGGCCATGGAGCGAGACTCAGGAATCGAGCTCCACGAGTTGAGGGTGGACGGCGGGGCCGCAGCCAACAACCTGATGCTTCAGTTTCAGTCGGACCTGCTCCGGGTTCCGGTGGTTCGACCGCGAAACACTGAAACCACGGCTCTAGGTGCAGCCTTGCTGGCAGGCCTGGCGGTAGGTGTTTACGACGACCTGGCGAGCCTTTCCGAGCAGCAAAATCCGGATCGGATCTTTGAACCGGTCAGGCCCGAAGCCGAGAGCAAAGGCATGCAGGCCCGCTGGGCGCGCGCGGTAGAACGAAGTAAAGCCTGGAGTCTCGACTGATGAACAGAGACTTCCAACTCCAGAGCGCCCTGGAGCGCCAGGAACCGTTCGACATCCTCATCATCGGAGGCGGGGCCACCGGGGTGGGAGCCGCGGTCGATGCCGCTTCTCGCGGTCACTCCGTTTTGTTGCTGGAAGGCTGGGACTTTGGCAAAGGCACTTCCAGCCGCAGTACCAAACTCGTTCATGGAGGCGTACGCTATTTGCAGAAAGGCGACATTCCGTTGGTCATGGACGCCTTGAAAGAGCGGGGCATCATGCGCCGGAACGCCCCTCACTTGGTGAGCGATCTGGCTTTCGTGGTGCCCAACTACACCTGGTGGGAGGCCCCCTTTTACGGGATCGGGATGAAGGTGTACGACGCCCTCGCTGGCCGCTACGGCTTTGGGAAGAGCCGCCTTCTGACCAGCGAGGAGACGGTGGAGAGGATCCCCACCATCGCCACCCAGGGCCTGAGGGGTGGCGTCCAGTACTACGACGGTCAGTTCGATGATGCCCGGATGCTGGTCAACATGGCTCAAACCGCGATCGACCAGGGGGCCACCTTGATCAACTACTGCCGTGTTAAGAGCCTGCTCCAAGATGCCGAAGGCTTTACCAATGGGGTGCTGGCCGAGGATCTTGAAAGCGGGCGCCAACATAGCTTCCAGGCTCGCATCGTCTTGAACTGCACCGGGCCGTTCACCGACAGTGTGCGGCGAATGGACGATCCAGAGGCTCTCCCGGTGATCGCCCCCTCGACCGGCGTGCACGTGGTCCTACCGGCCGAATTTCTTCCTCGCCAGACCGCCATCATGGTTCCGCGCACCACCGACGGCCGGGTGCTCTTTGCCATCCCCTGGCATCACTGCGTGGTGGTAGGCACGACCGACGTACCGGTGAGCGAGGTCAGCCTGGAGCCGAAACCGACCAAAGAAGAGGTGGAGTTCATTCTAGAAAACGCCCGGCAGTATCTGGAGAAGCCTCCCGAGATCAAAGACGTCTTGAGCATCTTCTCCGGGATCCGGCCTCTGGTGCAGGCTACCGGAGCCGACAGCACCGCCCAACTCAGCCGAGACCACACCATTTTGGTCAGTAAAAGCGGGCTGATCAGCATCGCCGGTGGCAAATGGACCACCTACCGTCACATGGCTGAAGACGTCATCGACCGGGCCGAGACCCTGGGTGGCCTGGAGGATCGGGACTGCGTCAGTAAGCGCCTCAATATTCACGGCTACCACGAGCACGCAGAGAAGTTCGGTGAATTGCAGCACTACGGCTCGGACGCTCGGGAGGTCAGAAAGCTGATCGAGGAGGACCCCGACCTCGTGCACCCCCGCCTGAAGCTACGTAGAGGAGAGGTCCGCTGGATGGCCAGACACGAGATGGCCCGCAGCGTGGACGATGTCTTGAGCCGCCGCTCCCGGAGCTTGCTCTTCGACGCCAAAGCCGCGCGGGAAGCGGCACCCACCGTAGCGAGCATCCTGAGGGAAGAACTCAACAGGGATGAAGACTGGCGGGAAAGGCAGTGTCGCGACTTTGACGAACTGAGCCGTGCGTACTTAGTAGAGGAGCTTTTTCATTGAAAGATCTCATTTTCTTGCTCGTGACTTTTGGGCTCATCACCTTCGCCATGGTGGCGTTCCAAAGTCATTACTACAGTCAGGGTCCTGAACCCGATCAGCAACAGCATCAGATTGAGAAGCCTCTCACCCCTTCGCCTTCGCCGAGCCCCACCGAGCAGGTTCCCTGAGCCCCTTTGCCCAACCATCCAAAATGGGATTCCTGGAGCTTCTCAAGGGCCTGGTAGGCAAAAAGGGTTGGGACTACGATGAACGCCGTGGCAAACTTCGGGTCGGTTGCCGCATTCAGGCGAGTTTGCTCCACAAAGGTGGCCTCATGGGCGCCGACGTCTTAAACATCAGCGTCAAGGGCATGAAACTCCTCTGCTACTCCAAGATCAAGAAGGGATCGCTGGTTCAGCTCAAGGGGGTCAAGCAGTACGACCAGGCCGAGATCCATGAGATCAACTGCCGGGTGGAGTGGGTGGAAAAAGGTCCGGCCGGATGGCACTGCGGTGTGCAGTTTACCGACTCCCTGCAAGAGATGTCCCGCTCCTGGCTCTACTGGGAACTGAAGGAGCAAAACCTCCGCATGGTGGGAGCGGATCAGCGCCGAGGGAGTTTTCGAGTCCGAACCAACATCCCGGCTACCATTCGCTCGGCCGCCGGCTCACTGAAATCCAAAGTGGTCAATCTGAGCCCTGGTGGTGCCATGGTGCAGGTCCTGGGAGACCCGTTGGTGACCGGTCAGGTGGTGACTCTCAACTTTGGCCCTCTGGATCAGCTCCCCCGCATCACCGCCAGCGCCACCGTGGCCAGCATCCACGTGGAAGGCGCTCCGGTTTACGGCCTCCGGTTTCTAAGTTACTCCCACGGCAGCCCCCAGGATCTGAAGCAATACTTAGACTTCTTTTTCACCCCGTCCTGAGGAGAGCTATCGCTTGATAAACGCGAGTGGATGCCGCGCTGGGTCGTTCAGCTTCTCAGGATCGGTGTCGAACGGTTCGAAAATAGTCGTCACATTTTCGTTGGCAAGACCGGTCTCTTTCAATTCCGGCATGTGTCGGAAAGCGACCGTCTTCGACGTATTTTTGTCGATCCACTCCAGGCCCTCGGGGGTGTAAGTCTCCCCGTTGTAACTCTCGGTAAAGAAGCGGTCCGACTGCAGTCGTCTGGAGGCGTGCAGAATGAAGATGGTAAACATCGTTTCTCCGAAGCCGAAGTTTTCGGGGCGGGTGGACTCCGCCAGTGCGCCAATTTTGAAATCGATCTGTTCGATGTCATAGTTGTAGACTTTTTTCAAGTCTTCCAGGACTTCGGGATCATCGGTCAGGTCTTCGAACGATCTGATGGGGTTCAGTCCCAGGCAGCGTCGCATCTCGTTGTAGCGCGGTACTCCCCGCTCCCGGTCGCGCAATACATCCACCGCTGCCATATCGAAGAATCCGAATCCGGGCACCGACAGGTTTTGCAGGGTCTCGGGGAAGTTATTGAGCACCAGTTGGCCCGGATGCTGTGTTCCAAAAGAGTGGAAGACGTTGGCCATGCCGTACTCGTCCATCACCCCGGGAGACTTCTTTTGGCGGATCGCGTTGAGAGGAAGCTCATCGCGGTGCTCGCTACCGATGCGCCCCATCTTGAGGGTGTCCGGAAGCATGGAGTGGAGAATCGCGTAGTCGGAGACGAACTCTTCGGAGAGCCAGGAAGGAACCCCGTGCTTTTCGGTGCTGTTGCCAACCAGGCCACCCAGGGCTTCGTCAGCGATGTTTAGCCAGGCCACAGCCTGGCGGTTGTCCTCTCCGTGCACTGCCTTGGTGGCTGCTCCAAACCAGTTGGCCAGCATTCCCGAATGGAGCATCTTGTTGGGAAGGACGTTAGGGGTCCACTCCACAGTATGGATCTTGGCCATGAGGGCGGAGTTGATCAGTCGTGCCTTGTGAAAAAGCTGATCATCGCTCCACTGGGGATACTTTTCCTTGAGCATGTCGCAAATGGCGTTGTGTTCCTTCACGAACATGGTATGCATAGTGGCCAGGCCCAGGGTCCAGTTGCGACTGAAACCGGTCTGCTCGACGCCGTCTTCGCCCACCGGCAAATGACCCTTTTCGTTGACCTTCAGCTTACCGCCAGACAGGCTGCGCAGCTCTCTGGCCTTCTGGTCGCTCGAACCGTAGATCTGCGAACCATCCCACCAATGAGTGACCTCGTTTAAGTAAGTCATGGGAGTGTTGGCTTCGGCGGCTTTCCGGGTCGGGTCCTGGGCACTCTTCGGTACCAGCATGTGGGTCATGTGCAGAGCCTGACGCTTGGGGTCGTCCTTGGCCAGGGGCACTTCAAACATCTCGTCGGCACGGTTATCACCGTGGCTTACCCAGTCGTGGGTCTCCATCTGGATCCACCAAACGGCGTTCATGTTCAGAAACGGAACTTCTTTTGTTTCTCCATTATTGCGAGTCTGCAGCAGACGACTGATGAGTCGCGGATTGGGTACCATCAACATTTTTTCGTCCATAAACGTTTTGTCGCGGCTGACCATACGCCCGAAGCGAGTGCCCGCGGCCCCCTCCAAAGGATTGGCCGGGTTGTTCCAGCTACCGTCCATGGTGCGGTTGTGCCTGGTCCACTCGGGCTGCTCCATTCCGGCTTTAGCAAAGCCGGTCAATTCACCCTCGGGATAAGCGTCGTGGAGGTTCTCCATGTTCAAGCGATCCCGATGGTTCTTCAGCATCAAGAGGCCCTGGGCTACATTCTTCCGAGACCACTGGGTCCAGACTTCACTCTTGTCTTCGGCGCCAAACTTACCGGCCGCCCAACCCAGGACTTTGCCGGTGAGTCCACCGATGATCTTACCGGTTGCCGCCAACCCTGTACGAAGAGTCTTGTTCAAGAAAGTGCGCTCCACGTTCACCGACTCGGCCAGTTCTGGATGCACCTGCCCGGGCTCCGGCTTACCCTGGATGACGGAATCTTTAAAAGGGTTGACAGCGTGATCGTGGCTGATCCCGGTGGCGGCGTTTTGTCTGGCCTGTTCAGCCAGTCCTAGATAAACTTGATCTTCCGTGGCCTGGCCGGCTGTTTCATAGGCATCGGCGGCAGCCGCATAGCTTTCCTGGCGAAAGTAGGCAGCCCCCAACAGAGCCTGAGTTCGAGGTGAACCGGCCAGAGATTCACTGGAGGTTAGAAGGGCCTCGGCTTCGGCCGCCTTGCCTTGCTCCAGGAGCTTCTCGGCCTTCTGGAAGATGGATTGAATCGATGGGGCAAAACTGGGCGGGACTCTACTCGATTGCACGTTCATTTCACACCTCTATTAATCTATTCTTGTCGACAGCCTAACTTTTAGGTCTGAAAACAGCCTTAATCATCCAATGTTTATCTATTTTAGGGTCTTTTCAGGCCACCTCGATACGATGCCACCAAACCAGGAAGAAATCGGTAAACCAAGTTATGCGAACGACTCCCTTACAATTCAGAACGTTGCAATCGCCACCGACCGCAAGGGGTCGCGCCCCGGGGTTCCCCACTCCTGAGCAGTTGAAAGAACTCTTTACCCCGGAAGCTTTGGAGGCTTGCCCTCACGCCCGAGCCATGTTTGAGCAGATGAAGCAGCTCGGCGCCACCCCCGTAGCCCAACCAGTGGCCTTGGCCGAGCCCAACTCGCCGGCCCAGAGAAAAGCCCCCGTGAATTTTCAAGCCGCCACGAGTCCCACCACGGAATGGCCCCCGACTGAGGCCTATAGCCGCACCCTGGCCGGGGCCGCCCGAAATGTCCCTGACAACTCTTTGAAAGGTCGAGAGGAAGCCGATTTTCGAGCCTTCACCAGAGACCGAATCCAAACCATTCAGGCCCGCCAGCTCAAGGACAACGACAGCATGCGTCGGTTGGTTCACACCAAGCAGCTCTTCGGCGGGGAAGTGGAGGTACACTGGAACCCCAATCTGGAAAAAGTCGTGGACCTCTTCGGCCACCAATCTTTGGGCGGTCTCATTCGCATCTCCGACGCCTCCAACGAAGAAACCCCCGACGGCAAGAATATGTATGGTATGGCACTGGAGTTAGTGGGCAACGACGGACAACTCACCGATATCCTTATGACCGGAGGGAGCGAGGCCACCGAAGCCTCCCAGGCCAGGGACCCCGAGGCTCAACTAGCCCTTTTTAACATGCTCGACCATCCTTTCAAGATCGGTGGGTTGGTCCAAATGGGTTTCGAAGTGGGCGCCATAGAGGCTGGCAAAATGGTTCTCGATGTGGGGCGAATGAAATCCGATCTGGACAGCGTGGCCGAGTTGACGGCTTGGAGCCGTGCGCCATTCCGTCTGAAAGGCAAAGACGGCGATCACTACCTGGTTAAGATGCGGGCGGTTCCGATCGACCCGGCCCCAGGGAAAGCCGCCGACTCTGCCGGCGAAACCACCTCGCAAAGACTGGTCAACGAGTTTCAAAGCAGGATCGAGAAGGGCGAAGCTCGCTGGAGGTTTGACCTCCAATTTATGAAGCCCGGTGACGACCCCAACGACGGCCGCAAAACCTGGGGTGGGGAATGGCTCCCCGCAGGAGAGATCGTGATCCCCAGGGTCACCGACCAGGTTCGCGCCGAGGAGATGGCCCAGGCAGCCGAAAACACCAAGTTTAACATCTGGAAGGGCAAGGAAGAGCACGACAAAGGCCCCGATTTAGAGGTCTTCTATCCCCACGGCTGGACCAACCAGGCCCGGCTCTGGGCCTACGGACGGTCGGCCGCCAACCGGGGAGTTGGAGCCTGACGTCGGCAAGGTGTCGCGCAAGCAAGAAGGCCGGGCCTCAGAGAGACCCGGCCTTTTACGAGGAAACTGCTGTTTTCAGGCTACGGGAGCTGATTTTGGCAGTATCCGGCCGGTCGGGAGGTTATGGTGCCGGTTTCATATTTATTTGCACTAAAGTCTCCGCCAACAGAGTTAACTCCTGATTTATCCAATGGACCGCCGTCTTCCTCATCCAGTCGCTCTACGTCAAGGGAGCTGGTCCCGTAAGAAACTAGGGCAAGATCGTCGGCGAAAGTATTACCGAAGATATCCAGGCAAACGGATGTCTGGCTGTACGTGGCCAGTGCGAAAGAAGCGTCAATACCAGTGCTTGTAGTGGTATTTTCACGGACAAAGAAAACGCCTTTAGAGGTCGCTGATACAGTGTACCCCTCGATCTCGATATCATACTCGACGATATTTGAGATGTTGTTGTTCTCTATGGTTACCACGAAAATATCGGTCACGTCGGTATACCACGCATAGTTAAGACCGACTTGACCACCGTCCATGGTATTACCAGAGATCGTGGCATCAATACCATGCGTTCCTTGTGAAAAGACACCTATTCCATAGCTATCTGCCGCGTTGGACAAGACATTTCCCGTGCAGTGCAGGGTTACGTCGGCCGCTCCATATGCCAGGACAGAAATAACCTGCTCGAAGGCTTGCTCGGGGAGGGTCCGATTTCCGCTAAACTCATTGTCTGAAACCGTAAACTCGACAACCGAATTTCCCCCGTTGCTGATGTCTATGGCCCGATTTGGGGCCAGGCCATCGAGGTCAGTGAAAACGTTCTCGGAGATCGCAACGGTGGCGTTCGTATCTTGCTGGACCAAAACAAGGGCGGAATCCCCATCTCCAACTCCCACAAACTCGTTGTCCGTGACGACCAGGCTTTCGCCAATATTGTATAATTTAAGGTTGTCATCGCTCAGTTCGGTGAAGAGGTTGTTTTGAATGGTGAGATTGGAAACCTCCCGGGCGTCGATGGCGAAGCTTGTGCCGTTGAACTCCAGCCCCGCGATCACATTATCTCCCTGGGGCTGAATGGTGCCGCTAATCACCGGCCGGTTACCCACCGGTTCGATGGTTTGGGCGGCCACCAATCCCTGGGCCTGGCCGATCAGCTTGACCCCCTGGGGAAGGATAAAAGTGCCGGTCTGCCCCGTGGCGGTTCCGTTGCCCGCGTAGACGAAGATGGTATCGCCCGCTTCAGCCGCCGTGAGCGCGGCGGCCAGATTGTTAAACGGTGAGGCCTGGCTGCCGTTTCCGTTGGTAGCCTGAGAGTTGTCCACGAACAGCCCCCGGCCGTCCACGTTCACTGTTACCGTGGCGGTGGACTCACCGGTCTCGTTAGCCAGGGTGTATTGGAAACTGTCCGAACCAGTGAAGTCGAAGACGGGGGTGTATGCAAAGCTGCCATCGTCGTTTAATACAACGGTGGCTCCCTGGGCGGAGACAGCATCGAAGCTGATGATACCGCCCCCGTTCACGGTGTCGTTTACCAAAACACCGTTCTCTGCTGCTTGCTGCAGCGTGGCGTTGCCCAGCGCGGTCGCCTTATCGTCAACTGCTATCGGGGCCTCTACCGGTATCGGCTGGGGGCCCTGGGTGTTGGTAAACACGAAACTCTTGGAGTTTCCGCAACCGGTCAGCGCTCCTGCGCACAAAATCGCAACTGCAGCCAATTTAAGCCCGCTTGTTCTAAATCTAACTTTCTTCATAAAGTCTCCCTCAATCATTAAAATTTATGAATGTAATTAATACAGGTGCGAGCTTTGTTCATACCCGGAAAATCCTCCTCCCTACTGATGACACCATTTCTCACCGGTGGTATACTACGGCGATCGTATGACCATCCGTTCTCTCTCCCATCTCCCTCTTGCACAGCACGGCCGGTTGCCAACCTCCGGACGGAATCCCGTGGCGGCTTCCGATCCTGTCGAGCAGGTGGAGTTTGAGCCTCGCCCGCAATTCCGTGCTCCCGCCGAAGCGCTCAAGTTTATGGCGGATTTCAACTCTCAACTGGGGATCTCAGAGGAGATGGTGGCGGAGAAGAACCAACTGATGGCCGAATCGAGCCACGCCTTTTTTCGGGCCTCCCCGGCGCTTTTTTACCACGATCTCCACACCACTTATCAAAACCGCTCGAAGCTTCTCCCTGATCCCGCACCCACGGTGGCTGTCCTGGGCGATGCCCACGCCTTGAACGCAGGCACCTTTCGAGGGCCGGAGGGCCAGACGGTGTGGGGGCTCAACGATTTTGACCAGGCCGAGATGGGCTCTCCCGAATGGGATCTGGAGCGCCTGGGGGTCAGTCTCTACGTGGCCGCGCGCTCCGGCGGTGAAACAGCCGAAGACGCCACGGACCTGGTGAGAAAGATGGGCCGTGCCTACCTCGAGGGGCTAAGCGATCCCGGTCCCAGCTACTTGCAGGAGCACGAAGTCAGCGGCAGGATCCGTAAACTGGTCGAGAAGTCAGGTGCTAAGACCCAGGGTGCCCTGCTTGAAAAGTGGACCGACGGCAACGGCAAGCTCAAGCGAGATGAGGAACTGGTGGAGCCGGACGCCGGGCGGGGAGCCGAACTCAAGAAAGTTCTGCAAGCCAAGTTCCCCAGCCTCAAGTTCCTCGATCTGGCCTCCAAACCCCATTCCGGTGGAAGCACTCGCGGCCTGGAGCGTTATTATTCCCTGGTAGAATCGCCAGATCGTGCCGAACCCTGGATCCTGGAGATCAAAGCCGTTCTGCCCTCGCCTGTTCAGGTCCCGGACGGAGACCTCTCCCGGGGAGACGGAGAAAAAGTCCTGGAACTGCAGCGCCTGATGGGAGGCCAGGTGGATGGCCCCCAGGCTTTTCAACTTGGGAAAATCGCTTTCTTTACCCGCGAACGAGAGCGTGAGAAGGGCTCGCTTAAGGATAAGCCCGAGCACCTTCAAGATTCGGCTGAGGCCATCGGAAAACTGCTGGCCCGAGCCCACTCCGGCAGCAAAGCAGACATCAAGGGCTGGGTCGATTCCCGAGAAGACCAACTCCTTGAAAACCTGGTCAGCTTTAGTCGCACTTACGCCCGCCAGGTCGAAAGCGACTTTCGAGAGTGGCAAGCTAAGTATTCTTTGGCAGGCTGAGCACCTCTGCCTATGGAAGTGCCGTAAATGGCACGAATTTTAATTGTGGAAGACGACCCCACCATGAACCAGATCCTGGTGGACACCCTGGAAGATGAAGACCACGAGGTGGAGTCCGCCGAAAACTACAAGGACGCCCTCTCTCTGGCCCACCAACGACCCTTCGACCTGGCCATCTCCGACGTCCGCTTACCGGGCAAGGACGGGGTGGAGACCCTCACCGAACTCAAGAAAATCCAAAACGATATCAAGTGCGTGATCATCACCGGGTACGCCAGCGCCGACACCCCGGTGCGGGCCATCCGGCTGCGAGTCGACGACTATCTCTTTAAGCCGTTCAGCCTCGAGTACTTCCTTGGCACCGTAAACCGCGTGCTGGCCCAGGAAGCGGAAACAGCGGGCAAATTCAGCCTCATACAGAAACTGTTCGAAGTCTTCGCGAGAGTGAAAAACGAGGCCTTGAGAGAGTTGGTTGCCGAGCGCCAGGAGGCCTACCGCGGCCTCTACCTGGGCGCCCGTTCCGGCTACCTCTCCCGCTCGGCAGCCCACGAGGTTTACGCCAAACTCGAGAGCCTGGAAAATTGGTTCCGCACCCTCCTCAATTCAGAGGAGACCGAGGTTTCCGAAGTGCGAGCGGTCAGGGATAAATACGTCCAACTCGGTGACCGAATCGCCCAATTGGAGTTCGGCGGGCAGACCGCAGTGCAAAACGATGAGGTGCCCATGGAGCAGTTTGAGCGTCTCTTTGAAGCCATCAAGAGTTCCCATATCAGTCTCGACGACCTCCAGTACGCACCCCTCTTGCGCAAAACCCCAGACGCCCGATTCGAGGCCCACAAAAAGCTCCTCGACCTCAAGCACCAGCTCTGGCCCAACCCCCACCTGAAAATTTAGAAAGACTCACTCCATGCACGACAGCGAACTCCACAAACTCTATCTTGGTATCGTCATCTTCCTGGTCATCGCCACCGTCATCGGAGCGATCCTGCAGTCCAAAGCCAGCACCGACAAGGCCAAAGCAACGGTCAGTAACATGAATGACCGAATCAAGGCCTGGTGGATCATGGTGGCGGTTTTTGCCACCGCCAACCTGGCCGGCCTCACCGCCACCGTACTGCTTTTTATGGCTCTATCGTTTCTGGCCCTGAAGGAGTTCATCCAGTTGACTCCAGGCCGAGATTACAAAGCCCGACAGCTCGCCTTCTTCCTCTTGATCCCGACCCAATACTTGCTCGTCTGGTTCGATTGGTACGGGATGTTTTGTCTCTTGATCCCAGTCTACGCTTTCCTGTTCATACCCACCATCAACGCCATCGGTGGCGACCCCCAGGGCTTTCTGGAGCGGACCGCCAAGCTGCAATGGGGGTTGATGATCAGTGTCTACTGCGTGAGCCACGCCCCCGCCCTTCTGACTCTTCAGATCCCGGGCTACGAAGGGGAAAACGCCAAGCTTCTGCTTTACCTGTTGCTGGTGGTCCAACTCTCTGATGTGTTGCAGTACGTCTGGGGGAAAACCACCGGCAAGAGACCCATCGCCCCCACCATCAGCCCCAACAAAACCGTGGAAGGCTTCCTGGGTGGAGTGGCCAGCGCCACCGTGGTGGGCGCCCTGCTGTGGTGGGCCACCCCCTTCACCATCTTCCAATCCTGGGCCATGGCGCTCTTGATAGCTCTGGCCGGGTTTGCCGGTGGGCTCACCATGTCGGCTATCAAGCGGGATAGAGGCGTGAAAGACTTCGGCACTCTGATCGAGGGGCACGGAGGGGTCCTGGATCGCATCGATTCGGTCTGCTTTTCGGCGCCGCTCTTCTTCCACGTGGTCCGATACTTTTTCACGTGAAGCCCGGCGATACGATCGAGCATTATCAGTTGCTGGAGACCCTCGGAATTGGGGGGATGGGCCAGGTATGGCGCGCCACCGACACCCGGCTGGGCCGCCCCGTAGCCCTCAAACTGCTCAGTGCGGAGCAGGTCACAAAACCGGAGGCCCGGCATCGTTTCCGGCGCGAGGTCCGCGCCACCAGCGCCCTGAACCATCCCAACATCCTCACTGTTTACGAATCAGGAGAGAGCGAAGGACAGCCCTACCTGGCGGCGGAGGTGATCGAAGGCCGCACCCTGCGCCAGCTTATGCAGAGCGGACCCCTCTCAGCTCAGGAGAGTAAACGCCTCATCGGGCAGTGCCTGGAAGGGCTGTCGGCGGCTCATCAGGTGGGGATCGTGCACCGGGACATCAAGCCCGAGAACCTCATGGTGCGCCACGACGGCACCCTCAAGATCCTCGATTTTGGTCTGGCCAAGCCCATGGCCGAAAAAGAGCCCGAGGCCTTTCAAACCGCCCCCCATCAGGTGATGGGTACGCTCCACTACATGTCTCCGGAACAACTGCAAGGGGAGAGTCTGGACGGCCGCAGCGACCTCTATTCCGCAGGCGTGGTTTTGTATGAACTGTTGAGCGGCAGCCCCCCTTTCAACGGATCCGGGGCCACCGAGATCCTCTCCCAGATCCTCCTCAAAGAGCCTGACCTGTCCTCTTTTGCCGGTGACTCCATCGAGGTCTTACAAGGTGCACTCCATAAGGATCGACACTCCCGATTTCAGTCCGCCGAAGAAATGCTGGCCGCCCTCCAGGGCAAGACTCGCTCTCCGGTCGCAGCTCTTGAGCGACTAGGTCTACACGAATTCACCGCCCAGTCAGACGCCCAGGAACTGGCCCGGGGGTTTACAGCGGCCCTGAGCGAACACCTGGTCAGGGTTCCCGGTCTGCAGGTGGTGAAGCTCGGCTCGGAGTTGGCCGCCCCCGTCAATAAGCGCCTGGAAGGGCTACTGCGGCGGAGCGGAGACCATCTGCGAGCCACAGTCACGCTGATCAACGACGCCGACGGCACCATTCTGTGGAGCCGCTCCATTGAAAAGAGCATCAACGAGCTCTTCGCTCTGGAAGATGCCCTGACGGAGGCGGTTTTGGCCCAATTCGACCTGACCGCCCGGCCCGCCCGAACGGTTCAAGAGCCCCGGGCCTTCGATCTGTACATCCAGGCGCTGGGCCATCTCTCCAGCGAGCAGGGCGATTTCCTCAGCCGCACCATCGACTGTCTAGAGTCCACTCTCAAACTGGACCCTGGCATGCCCGAAGCCCACGCCCACCTCAGTCAGGCCTACCTCTACAAACTGCTAAACTCTCCCGCCCAAGAGCGCAGCAAACTCTTTATCCGAGCCCGCATGGCCGCCCAGCAAGCCCGAGATCTTGATCCGGAGGAGCCCACCGCCTTGGTCGCCCAGGCCATGCTGGCCAGCAACCCCATGGCCCCCGATTTGAAAGAGGCTCGGGCTCTGCTCCGGCAAGCGGTCGAAGTGGCCCCCAATCATGCCGAGGCGCTCTCCCGACTTTCCTATCTGAACTCCACCCTGGGAAATGTGGAAGCCGGTCTGGCCCTTTCCAGACGCGCCATCACTGCCGACCCCCAACGGCCGTACAGCTACGCCTGGCTCGCCTATTCCTTGATGTCCCGGGGGGAAGACGAGGCGGCGCTGGATCCCCTGGAACGAGCGCTGCGGCTGCCCAACCACGACCTGGCCTCTTTCATGGCGCTGTGGTTAGACCTGAGGATGGGTGAGTTCGAACGGGCCATGACCCACGCTGCTCATCTGGAGAGCACCCAGGACGGGCCCTTACGCCCCCCGGTCGTCAACGTAGCCCTCAACCTGGTGCGAGCTCGCACCGGACAACCGCTACTGCCCACCACACCGCCCTCTGAAAACGCCGTCGTGCAGATGGAGACCGAGCTTTTCGGGGCCCTACTCATGAGCACGACCGGCCAAACCGAAGCGGCCGTGGAGCTGCTCCGGCAAGCCCACTTCCGGGGCTTTCGCAACCCCGGCTTATTGGAGGCCGACCCGCTCTTTGCCCCCGCCCTCAACCTTCCGGAATGCCAACAGCTGATCACCGAAATGAGGCAACAGATCGAGGCCGATGAGGAGTTGCAATGAGGTAACAGGTGCCGTTCATTCTGAAGAGAATGTCCCCAGGTGAAACTGTTCAACATTGCCGCAACATTCTTAATTCTCACCCTTCTGCTCAACGGTTGCGGTGGCGGAGGTAGCTCGGGTGCCCCCCAGTCTGGTGCTGCCGATCTCACCTTGAGCGTGGATTTCGGCCCTCGGGGGCAAGTGCTCTCTCAGTCCGATCAGATGGTGGAGAGTATCCTGATCGAGATTCGATCGAACGAGTCGGGGCAATTGGTGGCCCCCTCGAAAACTCTGGCCAGGCCTGCTCAGGGTACAGTAGGAACAGTCACCTTTATTAATGTACCGTTGGGCACCCTGGTGGTCAGTGCCGATTTTTTCAACGCCGCCGGCGAGTTCCTCGGTCGCGACTCCAAGGTCGTTACCCTGGCAGCCGGCCAACCTCTGGCCGTGACCCTTTCATACAGCGAGGCGGTTCCTCCCGACCCCCCTCCCGTGGTGACCCGTGAATTCGTGGTGGCGACCAACGACCGGGAACTCAGGGTGTTCGAGCTAAACCCCACCACAGGCTTCCTCACCCAGACTTTTTTGGAGGACTTCGGACCAACCTCCCTCCCCTTCTCGGTAGACATCCGGGCCGATGGAGCGGTTTACGTGACCGTCAATCTAGTAAGCCAGGTGCGGCACTTTCAATTGAATCCGCTCGATGGGACGCTGAGTAGTCGAACCTCCCTGGCTCCCCCTCTCCCCGAAGGCGGAGAGTTGAGTCCGGACGGGCGCTTCTATTATCACTGCGAACCGAATCTGGGATCAGGCGGGTCGGTTCGTGCCTACCGGTTGGATGAGAATACTGGTGCTCCCACGGAAATCGACGCCTCTCCGTTCGATATCCCGGGCTCCCTTCGGCCCCAGCGCATCTTTATACACCCCAATGGGCGTTGGCTCTACGTGGGGGAGAAACTGTCTTCCACTGGCTTCTTCTTCATCTTTGAAATCGATCAACTCACTGGCAGTCTCACCTTCGTGGGGTCAGAAGATACGACCGCTTCCACCAACGTCTTCGCGTTCGCTGTCAGCCCGGACCAGAACACCCTCTACGTGGCCGGCAACAACCAGGTTCTCGACCTGTTCTCCATAAACCAGGTGAATGGCACCCTCGGCCTGCTACCCACCTTTACTGCCAATGACCCATTGCTGGCCGAAATGGTGGTCGATTCAGAGCGCAACATCCTCTACGTTTGCGGAAACCTCAATGGTCAGATCGAAGCCTACAATCTCGACCCTTCAGGAACCCCCACCACCCCGCTTCCCGGTTCCCCTTTTTCCGTCGGAAGCTCCGGCACCCTCACCCTCCATAGGAGCCCCTCCGGCCAGTTTCTCGTCTGTGGAAATACCGGAAACACCGGAAACACCGCCGGCACCGTATCCGTCCTTCGCATCCAGGACGACGGAACCCTCACAACCGTACCAGGAAGCCCCTTCCCCGCGGGGGTAGGTACTTTCGACACCGATGTGGTGGCCTTGCCGCTCCCTTAGCGGCGATGGAGAAAGCCCAGTTCTTTATACTATAGAATATGATAGTTAGTTTTCCCTAGAAGAGTAGTATAAAAGGGGTTCTCGCTGAAAGAAAAAAGCCGTTCTTTCACTAAGTACGGGAAGGGAACCTGATGAGAAAATTCACAACCATCTATTTGGTCGTATTGACCATGCTATTTTCGGGCTGTGGTAACAGCCAAAACTATGTCTTCACAAATAGCGGAACTTCTGGAGGACCGATCGCCGGAATACCTACGCAGTTGGCATTTGTCCAGACCCCCGCGCAAACGACCAACACCGACTTTACGATACCACCCATCGTGGAAATCCGAGACGCTTTCGGTAACCGAGTACCCGGTGCGACCAACACCATTACTGTAGCCTTGGTAGAGCCCGGGACGGCCGTCCTGAACGGAACCCCTACTCGGGATGCGGTAGACGGCCAGGCCGTCTTTCCCGGGCTTTCCGTGTCCGAACCCGGCACCTATACAATGACTTGTTCAGCCGAAGGCCTAACGGGAGCAACCAGTGCCGCCTTTACTGTAGACTCATCGGAAGGCCAGGACCTGGCGCTATATTCCCTGGCCACACCTCGGGGTAGCAGTGGTATGGCCGTCACCCAACTTATCCAATTGGATACAGAAACCGGGGAATACCTCGGAACTCTCGGGGTTATGCACGCTGGTGACCATCTCAGCGCCTGGGGCGACCTCCAAGCCCTCCCGGACGGTACGGTCTACGCTCTGGCCTTCAACGACGATACTGCCAGTTCACACCTGGTGGAAGTCAATCTATCAGATCCTTCCAACTCCAACGACCTCGGCCAGATCACCGGGGGAGCTAGCTTCCTCTATTCCTTGGCCTACGATGCAAATAACCAGATTCTTTATGGAGTATGTGACAGGATGAGCGACGGAGAGGATGTTCTTTGTACAATCAATCCCTCAACTCTGGTTGCCACAATCCTGCCAAACCTGTTGGGGGTCGACCCCGGTCAGGGTCTGGGACTAGCCTACGACAACAGCACCAACACCCTTTATGTTACTGATTCCGGCGACTTCCGAAGCGTGGATACGACGACCGGTGCCAGCACGCTCATAGGCACTAATACCCTGGACCCCATTGATGGCTCAATTGGAGCTAAGGGCCTGAGGGGTCTGGATTTCAACCCATCCAACAACATCCTTGTTGGTTTGTCTCGAGGAGGTGGCGTCAGAACTAACTCAGCCTCTGCCGTCGGGACGATCAATCCCACTAATGGGGAAGCCACCTTGATCGGGCTGTCTCCGGAGTGTTCCGGCCTCACCTTTTGCCTGAGCCCTGCGGTGCCTCAAGCCGGTCCCGCTCGCCAGACCGGCTATACCGTAGAATCGATCCCCCAGACGTTCGAAAACATTACTGGTGGAACCGAATTGGTCCTCGAAAATGATGACAGCGAGAGCGTCCCGCTCGGCTTCACCTTCAACTTCAATGGTACGGACTATAGCCAGGTGGTCGTCGATTCCAATGGCTATGTTTCGTTCACCTCTACCACTTCAGTCCCCACTCCCAAGCTTCTGCCAACGAATTTATTAGAAAACGACTCCCTGATGCTGTGGTGGGTAGATCTGAATCCTGAATCAAATCCGGCAACCAGTGGAGTTTTTGTGAATACCCTGGGTGATGCACCGAATCGCCGGTTCGTCGTTCAGTACGCCGGGATAAGACACGATTATCCCCCCGCACCAAACGGCATTAATGCTGAAATCATCTTGTACGAAACCACCAACGTCATCGAGTTCCACTACAGCGACGTGGAATTCGGAGACGAGCAGTTCGATCTCGGTCGATCTGCTATCGTGGGGATTCAAACCGATGCTTCCCATGCAGACATCTGGTCGGCATTTCAACCTGTTCTCACCGAAACCACCGCAATTCGATTCACTCCTCCGGCGCCTTAGAGCCTGAGCAGTAGTCGACTAACAGGTCCGGCTCCGGCCGGGCCTTTTTAGTTGGTGGAGGGTGGTATTCTGGCATTGGTGCGCTTTGATTCCGCAGCCCAGACTTGTGTACACTAATTGAGTACACAGTGGAGCAAGTCATGGAATCTATCAATATACGCCAGGCCAGAGAAAAGCTCAGTGAACTCATCAGTAGCGCAGAGCAGGGAGAATCGATCGCCATCACTCGTTACGGCAAGAAAGTCGCGCTACTCGGACCCATTCAACCCGAGGGATACCGACTACCAGATCTCCGCGAGTTTCGCACCTCTATCCGCCCGGCCGAACAAGTGCCCACGAGTGCTGTCCTTGAACTCAGGGAAACTGAACGCTACTGATGTCCGCGTAACAATCGACTGCTCCTCTCTCCCTGAAAGTTTTACCAAAGCGTAACATCTCATTAACAATCGAGCCCCCGATCCTAAGCCGCGGCTATGCGGCGCGCTTTAAGATGAACGTAGAAGCATCAAACCTGGAGGCAAGCCGATGAGCAAACTGATCCTGACCGTATTGACCCTTTTCCTGTTCCTGTCCGGACAAGCTCTGGCTGAACCTGCTATCAAGAGTTTGTCGCTGAGTCATCACACGGCCCAGCCCGGTCAGACGATCACCGGCACGGTCTGTCTGGATACTGCCGCACCGGAAGGCGGGCTCTACGTGGAGCTCTGGTGTGATCACGAAGCGGACACTCCCACTTACGTGTTCGTCCCGGCCGGTGCGCTCGAAGCAAGTTTTCCCATCGCCGTGGGACCGGCGCCGGTCCGCGAGATCAAGGTCGCAGCCCTCCAACCCACCGCTTCGGCTATTGGTGCCATTCAGGTCTCCGGCAGCCCGGTGCTAAGCAGTCGCTAGGAGCCCGTGTCAATCAACCTGAACCTCGACATCGGCAAAGGCCCTGACCCCCTTGTCGAAAGTAGCAACTTTCCATCGGGTAGAAACCGACCAAGCGGCGACCGTGCAGTCTACGAAGTGAAGAGGGCGCATTCCAGATAAGGTGCAACTCACGAGGCAGGTTCTTGTCTTTTATGAGACAGAAAACTGGGCCTCACCAAAAATAGACCACTCTCCCCGATGGGCCCGAATGGTAAAGGAGTCATCCTCCTCACCGTCCCACCCGATATTGAAGTCCAGCCACTGACCCAACTCCAGGTCCGCCTGCTCGGCCACCGAGGTGCCCTCGGCGTCGGTGAAGTGCAGCTTGCCGTCTGGCCGGAGGAAGATGCGAAGTGACCCATCGTGCACATTTCGATGACAGCTCGAACACAGCCCGATCAGATTCCGATCGATGGTGGGACCGTTCTTGGAGTGCGGCACCAGGTGATGAAGATGTAAGTAAAGCTTATGACAGCATCCCGGTGTGCTACAGGTCCAGCCATCTCGACGCAACAGTTCTCGCTTTTGGGCTTTGGTGGTGTGGCGGTTCTGGGGGTTGAAACAGATGCGTTTGTTGGAGATGGCCGGGGGTTGGTGCCGCTGTAGAGCTTCGACCAGGACAGGCCCAACGACCCTGGATAGTTCGAGATTGGTGGTATCGAAAACACCCGCACGGGTGCTTTTGGCCAGGGCTTCTTCTGTCTCTTGCACCACTTCCGGGCTGGGCTCCGCCCCGAGGGCCTGGGCTAGAATTTCGGCGCAGTCTTCCGCGGGTGGGTTTTGGCCCGGAAGGGTCGTTTCATCGACATCGGGGTCGGCTAAAAGTCCCATCTCCACGGCCACCTCGCGCACCGCCGCTACCAACGGAATCTCTCTTGCTCTTTCCGCCTGTAAGTCCTTATCCATCTCCTGTCGTACCTTGTCCAACGACTCCTGATCCACCGGCAGGTTGGAGATGTAGGAGACCAGCGCAAATTCCAAGACCTGGGCGGTGGTCACCGCTTCGCCCTGCTCCACCGCGTAGAGCCGTCGGGCGTGATCCAGCATGGCCAGCACTTCCTCGGAAAGCTTGCAGCGCAGTTCGCTGGTCGGCTGTTCTGGCTCTTCGAAGACATCACCGGGCACACCACCTTTTGGGGTTTGGCTTACTAACTTCTCAATCTGGTCGCAGTCGAGCTCTTTGGCCAGCTTCAACCAGTAGTCTTCGGTCTCCACGACGGCCTTGCGAACGATCTCCCGCAACATGCTCCAGTCGATCAGGCCGTTTTCAGCAGCCCGTGTTAGTTTGGGTAAATAGAGTAGACTCCGGGCCACCCGGCGACACTCCCGCGCCGCCCTCTTGTTCATTCCCAATTTGGCGGTGGCGTAGTGAATCTCCGAAGAACAGCCGAACTTCTTGAAACCCTTCGACTCCCGCATAGCCAGAAGGCAGCGGCCAAGGATCAGACGATAAGTGGTCAGAGTGGCGGTGGCTCTGCGGGCAAACTCATGAACCTGCGACACCCCCAGAGTGAGCAGCATGTCCAGACGAAAGTAGGCGGGGTTTGTGA